>ERZ1673700.1112-NODE-1112-length-28933-cov-5.307708_pt1 | contig 28933 bp, 20 predicted proteins | sample MGYA00580230_ERZ1673700 | MGnify/ENA primary metagenome ERZ1673700 (study PRJEB41218, sample SAMN15661782) | gut metagenome | host: Homo sapiens | place: Canada: London | collected 2015-08-20/2019-03-30 | study: EMG produced TPA metagenomics assembly of...
TTATTCATCCTTTTACCCATCAGAAAATACATTATAAAAAGGAGAGTTAATCTCCTTTTTATAATGTATTTGAAAGTATTTCTAATAAATGAGCAATATCAATAGGCTTAGCAATACGACCATTCATTCCAGCTTCTAAATCTGCTTTTTTATCTTCTTCAAAAGCATTTGCTGTCATAGCGATAATAGGAATATTTGCAATTTGAGAATCAGGAAGAGTTCTAATTTCTCTTGTTGCTACATAACCATCCATTCGTTGCATTTGAATATCCATTAAAATGAGATCATATTGATTTCTTTTAGCGTATTTCATTTTATAAACAGCAATATCTCCACCATCTACAGCATCAATTTCAAAACCAACATTTTGTATAATTTCAGTAACAATTTCTCTATTTAATTCATTATCTTCAACTAAAAGAATTTTTTTATCTTCAAAATGATTTAATTTTTCTTGTTTTTTATTTAATACAGGAAGCCTGAAAGGCTTTGTGAGAACTTCGCAAAGTTCAGACATAAAAATAGGTTTTGCACAAAAAGAAGTAACGCCTGCTTCTCTTGCTTCTTCTTCAATATCAGACCAATCATAAGCAGTTAAAATAATAATCGGTTTAGCATTCCCAATAACTTTTCTAATACGACGAACAACTTTAATACCGTTCATATCAGGCATCATCCAATCAATAATAAAAGCACCATATTCGTCTCCACTTTGAATAGCAAACTGCGTTCTGATTTCTTGTAACATTTGACTTACTGAATAACATGTATTTACGTCATCATCTGCGACTAAAACACGAATATTTTGTAATTCGTCTATCTTATCATAAACAATTGGATTACTATTTAATCTAAATTGTAAATTTACAATAAATTCTGTTCCTTTTCCCAATTTACTATGAACTTCAATTGTTCCACCCATCATATCAATGATATTTTTAGTAATTGCCATTCCTAGACCTGCACCTTGAATACCACTGATTGTTGAAGTTTTTTCTCTTGCAAAAGCTTCAAAAATATGTTTTTGAAATTCTTTAGACATCCCTATTCCATTATCTTTTACACGGATTTCATAATGAGCGTATCCTTTAGGTGCTTTTGGCTTTTGAATTAAACGAACACTGACAGTGCCTCTAGGATTTGTATATTTCAAAGCATTACTTAATAAATTAAGTAAAATTTGATTAAGACGCAAACGGTCACAAATGACATCTTCATTTATTACTCCTAAAGTATCAAATAATAAATCAATTCCTCTTGAAAAAATGTCGGGTTGTCAAATAGCTCGTAAATCATGAAAAACATCAGGTAAATGGACTTCTTTTTCATCGATTTTTACTCTTCCACTTTCAATACGACTCATATCTAAAACATCATTAATTAAAGAAAGCAAATATTTACAAGAAGTTGTAATTTTCTTTAAATAATCCTTGATTTTTTCAGGTTCATCAATATGTCCTGCAGCCAAGGCAGTAAAGCCAATAATAGCATTCATAGGGGTACGAATATCATGAGACATATTATTCAAGAATTGTGTTTTAGCGTTGTTAGCGTGTTTAGCTGCAGCGAGAGCATCTATTAGATCTTTTTGTCTTTTTAATTCATTTTTTTATGATCATCAATATCTGTAATTAAACCATAAAATTTAATACGTTTCTTTTCTTCGCTACGAATAGGTTTTCCTACTGAACGTACCCATTTATATTGGCCATTAGAAAGGACATTTCCATTTTCATCACATTCCATAGATCATCTAGCTTCACCTAATGAACCATAGACAGCATCTGCACTATTTTCATTGGTAAACATCCAAATAGTAAAATCTTTATCTTTAGGATCTTGTGAATAGGGTTGAATAGATATTTTAGTGAGTGTGCCATCTTTTTTGTATTTTCGTTCAATGTTTTTATCTTTAGAAAGTTTTTCGATAATAGTGTTGAAATTAATAAATTGAGCAACATTTTGTTGATTGTTTTCGCTAATATATAGATTATTATAAAGTTTCATTGTTACAGAAAAACAATTATGTTGTTCTTTTCCAAGTTTTAAAAAATAGGAAGGGCCTATAATATCACGGAAGATATCTTTTTTAAGTCAACGACATAAACGCCTATATATTTAGGGGCAATTAATTTTAAAAATTGTTGGTTATCTTTTTTATCTTGAAGTATTTTATTGATTTTAATTGAAAAACGATTTTGTTGATGAAGATCCATCTCTTTTTTTGTCATACTAATCTCCGTTTCTTAATACAATTAGATTTATTTTAACATAATTAACATACTTGCACAAAAAAAAGCTGTACTTTGTGTTACAGCTTTAATCTATTTGATTATATTTAGCGATACTTGTTTGGCGATGGATATCAAAACACATTCCAATTGCAATCATGTAAGATAAAAGTGAAGACCCACCATATGAAAGAAACGGTAATGTGATACCAGTAATAGGGAGTATTCCTAAAATCATAGCGATGTTCCAAAATTGTTGGAAAATCATACATCCAAAAATACCAGCAATAAAATATTTATCACTTTGATGCGTTGCTTTTAAACCAACATACAAAATACAAACATCTAACGCTAGTATAGCAATGAGCGTAATGATGGCTCCCACGAATCCAAAGCCTAAAGTAATAACAGAAAAGATGAAGTCCGTATGAGCTTCTTGTAAAGAAATAATCACTGTGTCAAATCCATGACCAAAAAGTCCAGCTGTTCCATAAGCCATCATCGCATTATAAAGTTGGTATCCTTGATTTTGATAAGTTCCTTCAGGATCGACCCAGCCATAAAAACGATCAAGTTTATGTCCTGTGATAATTGAAGAAAATATATCTTGACGATAAATAAATAAGTAAGTAAAAATTATAAGAACAACTGCTAAACAAGCAAATCCTACAATATACCATTTCTTATTAATTCCTGATGCAAATAAAATAACAACCACTGAAAAAGCCATAATCAAAGTAACACCAGCATCATTTTGTAAATAAGTTAGAATCATTGGTGGTAGAGCAATAGCTGCTACACGACCAATTAACTGTAAATCAGTATCAAATGTATGAATTAAATATTTTTCATTATGTAAAGAAACAGTTTTAGACATACAAATAATCATTACAACTTTCATAAATTCAGAAGGTTGGAATGAAAATCCTGGAAAGTTATACCATGATGTAGCACCATTTAGATCTTTCGCAAAGGGAATGATCTGCATTCCTAATTTATAAATAGCAAATCTTTGAATAACAAGACCGACTAAAAAGACAATCAAGATTCCATAAAAAATCCACATTCCCGAGTAAATTCGATCATTTCCAAAACGATTGATTAACAAAATCAAACCGACACCAATCATATAATAAAGGAGTTGTTTACTCCAATAACCTGTAGGATTGGGATAAGTAATATAACCAGCTGCACATTTAATTGTATAACAACTAATAAGACATAGAATAAATAAAATGATGGCAAGTGGCCAACAAATTGTAGAATCTAAATATTTTTTCATTTTGTCACCCCTAGTGATTTATAGTATACTATAAATATATCATAAAAGAAAATGTTTATTAAGAAAGGAAATAGATATGTCAGATTATTTTATTTATGTTTTAATTGCAATTATTGTAATTGTTGGAGTATGGTTTATTTTTGCAAAGGTATTAAAAAATAAAAAACCTAAAGAAGTTACTTTAAAAGATATTCCTATTGATTTAGAAGCTTTAATTCATGCTTTAGGGGGTATTGATAATATTAAAGAGAGCCAAAGTCAAGGAAGTAAAGTACGTTTCTTTGTAGAAAATGATGATTTAGTAAAAGTAAATGTTTTAAAAGAATTAGGTGCAAGTGGTGTTATTCAAGCTACAGGCAAAGTTACTGTTATTTTAGGAAAGTTCTCTGATGAAATCAGTAGAATAGTAAATGAAAAAAAATAACGTTCCAAGTTGTATTGGGGGTGAAGGTATGAAAGAAAGAATTCACTTATATGAACCTTTTTTTCATCATTATTATATTGATGAAATTCTAAATGATTATGAATTAGAAACTTTAATTCGTGTAAAAAAAGATGATTATCAACAATCAATTGCCTATATTAAATTAATTTCTATTTATTCACATCATGCAAGTATTGATGAATTACAACAACAAGTAGATTCAATTCAAATGATGATGGAAACTTATGAAGATTATCATGAATTTGAACAATATTTGATCGAAAATGAAGAACATCAAGTGATAGGAATTGATTTATGTGCACTTACTTATAATCATCATTATGATGAATTAGATTTAGAAGAATTAACACCTGATCAATATTATCAAGTAGGATTATATTATTATGACCAAAAAAAATATGATCAAGCATTAGAATGTTTCCATTTAGGAGAAGAATGTGAAGATTCTGATTGTTTATGTGTGTTAGGTTATATGTATGAAAAAGGACAAGGGGTCAAACAAAGTAATCAAGTGGCCATGACATATTATCGTCTGGCAAGTGATTTAGGGAATGTTGTTGCTTCTTGTAATCTTGCTTATTTTTATGAATATGGGATAGATGTTGACCAAGATTATGAAAAAGCTTTTGAACTTTATTCTTTAGGAGTCGATGAAGGATTTCCAAGATCTTTATTTTCAACGGCTTATTTTTTACAAAATGGGTATGGTGTAACTCAGGATTTAGAGGAAGCTTTTTTACGTTATGAAGAAGCAGCAGCCTTAGGACATAATGATGCGATTTGTGCTCTAGGTGAATGTTATGAATATGGTCAAGGAACAAGACAAGATTATCAAAGAGCTTTACATTATTATGAAAAAGCAGCTTATGAAGGGAATAGTCTTGCCAAATATAAATTAGGACGTTTTTATGATTTGGGTTACGGTTGCAATGAAAATTATCCAAAAGCTTTTCATTGGTATCAAGAAGCAGCAAAAGATGGTTTAGAAGTAGCAATCACAGCGATGGCAACCTGTTATGAATTTGGTCGAGGAATAGAAAAAGATAGTCAAAAAGCTTTAGAATATTATTTAAAAGCAGCGAATATGGGCTATATGAATGCGCAATTTTGTTTAGGGTATTTTTATGAAATGCATAGTGAATATCCAGAAAGTGAAAAAAATAGTTTTTATTGGTATTTAAAAGCGAGTCATCAAGGAGATGGACAATCAACGTTGGCTGTGGCTTATTACTATGGTCAAGGAATTGGAACTGTTAAAGATGAAAAGAAGTCTTTTGAAGCTTATCAAAAAGCAGCCAATCTTGGAGAAAGAGAAGCGTTTTATTATTTAGGTGTTTGTTATTTAGAAGGAAAGGGTGTTTTACAGGATAAGGAAAAAGGGATTGCTTGCTTAATTAAAATAGAAGATCAGTATCCTGTTGCAGCTTATTTAATAGGACAGTATTTTAAAGAAAAGCACGATGATCAACAGGCAATTCAACATTTTAAATTAGCAATTTTAAAAGAAGATGAGGAACAGTCTTTGTATCAATTAGCACTTTATGGTGAACAAGGAATAGAAGTCAGTAAAGAGGAAATGCTTGATTATCTTTTAAGAAGTGCAAAAAAAGGTTATTCACCAGCACTTGTAAAATATGCTTATTATTTAGAAAATGGAATTTATGTAGAAAAAGATTATCAGATGGCTTATGAATATTATTTATTAGCTTGTCAAAAACAAAATAGAGAAGGTTTTTATCATTTAGGTAGATGGTTCTTTTATGGGATAGGACAAAAAGAAGATAAGCATAAAGCAATGCAATATTATCAACAAGCTAGTCATTATCATTATTCAAAAGCCAGCTTTATGCTAGGTTATATGTATCATTATGGTGATGGTATTTCTAAAGATTTAGAAAAAGCTAAAGAATATTATCAATTAGCACTTCAAGAAGGATATCTTGAAGCGCAAAAGGAATTAGATAAATTAGAGGTGGAAAAATGAGTTTTGAAACAAAATTAGAAAAATATGCAAGATTAATTGTTCAATCAGGTTTGAATGTTCAAGAAAAACAAACCGTTGTCATTAGTGCATCTATTGAAAGTTATCAACTTGTAAGAGCGGTTACTAAACAAGCTTATCTTGTAGGCGCTAAAGAAGTTGTTGTTCATTATAGTGATGAAGAAGTCACACGTATGAAATATGAAAATATGGAAGTAGAAGATTTTAATCACGTACCTACTTGGTTTTCATCTTTTAGAAATGATTATGCGTTAATGAATGCTTGTTTTCTTTATGTTGATGATGAAGATCCTGAAATGCTTGCAGGTATTGAACCTAAAAAGATTTCTAATTGGCAAAGAGCAGTTAAAAAGGCATGTAAGACATATTTTGATTTATCCGATAATATGACAAATGCTTGGTGTATTGTAGGTGGAGCTACGCAAAAATGGGCGAATAAAGTTTATCCTGATATGTCAAATCAAGAAGCGTTAGATAGTTTATGGAATGCTATTTTTAAAGCAGCTAAGATTGATGATGAACATGATCCTGTTGAATTATGGAATCAACATCGTCGTTCTTTTGAAAAACGTGTTAATTATTTAAATAGTCTAAATTTAAAGAAACTTTATTATAAAAATAGTAAAGGGACTGAAATTACAATTGGTTTGAATGATGATTATTTATTTGCTGGTGGGGGAAGTTATTTAAAAAATGGTGTTTACAATTTTCCTAATATACCAACAGAAGAAATCTTTACATCACCTAATAAGGATGATGTAGAAGGAATTGTTTTTAGTTCTTTACCTTTAAGTTATGGTGGAAATATTGTTGATGAATTTTATTTACGTTTTAAAGATGGTCAAGTGATTGATTTTGGAGCTAAAGAAGGATATGAGGTTTTAAAAGGAATTATTGATAGTGATGAAGGAAGTAAACGTTTAGGTGAAGTTGCTTTAATTCCTTATCATTCACCAATTAATGAATTAAAAACATTATTTTATAATACTTTATATGATGAAAATGCTTCATGTCATATGGCTTTAGGTATTGGATTTTCTGAATGTATTAAAGGTGGGATTGATATGGATAAAAAAGAATTGTTTGAAAAAGGGGTCAATGATTCTTTAGTTCATGTTGATTTTATGATGGGAACAGAAGATTTAATGATTGATGGTATTTTAGAAGATGGCAGTCATGTAAAAATCTTTGAAAATGGAAATTTTGCATTTTAATGATCTGTGGGGATTGCTCCCCACTTTTTAATTAGTAAAAGAGGTGAGTGAGCTTTCTTTTTTATTAAATAATAGTAGTAATTCTGTTCATTTTGTGGTAATAATTGTACTGTTGAAATAAAAGATTAAAAAATAAATATAGATTATGGGAGGATGCAATGGAAGATTTAAGACAACAAATAGAAAAAAGAAGAACATTTGCGATTATTTCCCATCCGGATGCTGGTAAAACAACTTTAACAGAAAAGTTCTTACTCTATGGAGGAGCTATCCAACAAGCAGGAACTGTTAAAGGAAAGAAAAATAGTAAGCATGCGACAAGTGACTGGATGGAAATTGAAAAACAAAGAGGGATTTCAGTTACCTCTTCAGTATTACAATTTAATTACCAAGGATATTGTATTAATATTCTTGATACTCCAGGGCATCAAGACTTCTCAGAAGATACATATCGTACTTTAATGGCAGCAGATTGTGCAGTCATGGTCATTGATGCGAGTAAAGGGGTCGAAGATCAAACACGTAAGTTATTTAAAGTATGTACAATGAGACATATTCCAATTTTCACTTTTATTAATAAGATGGATAGAGAAGCAAGAGATCCTTATGAATTAATGGAAGAAATTGAACAAGAATTAGGAATTGAAACTTGTCCTGTTAACTGGCCAATTGGTTCTGGAAAACGTTTTGCAGGGGTTTATGAAAGAAATGATCAAGAAGTCATTCGTTTTATTCCTGTAGATGGTGGAAAAAAAGAAGTTGAAACAGAAATTTTAAAAGCGGATGATCCAAAATTAAAAGAGTATGTGGAAGATGAACTTTATGATAAATTACAAGAAGATATTGAATTATTAGATATGGCAGGAAATGAATTTAGTTTAGAAGCTGTACGTGCTGGTAAGTTATCACCTGTATGTTTTGGATCGGCTCTTACTAACTTTGGGATTGAACCATTTTTAAAACATTTCTTAAATATGACGACCCCACCAACTCCTAGAACGGCAGATGGTGAAGTGATTGATCCTTATCAAGAAAATTTCTCAGCTTTTGTTTTCAAAATTCAAGCGAATATGAATGCTAGACATCGTGATAGAATGGCATTCTTTAGAATTTGTTCTGGTAAATTTGAAAAAGGGATGGAAGTTTATCATTATCAAGGTAAGAAAAAAATCAAATTAAATCAGTCAAAACAATTAATGGCAGATGAACGTAGTGAAGTAAATGAAGCTTATGCAGGAGATGTCATTGGTGTTTTTGATCCAGGGATTTTCTCTATTGGTGATACCATTACAACAGGTAAAAAACATTTTGCTTTTGAAGGAATTCCAACATTTGCACCAGAACATTTTGCAATGATTCGTAATAAAGATACGATGAAAAGAAAACAATTTGTTAAAGGTGTTGAACAAATTGCAAAAGAAGGAGCAATCCAAATCTTTACTGAATTAGGTGGCGGTATGGAAGAAATTATTGTAGGAGTTGTTGGTGTTTTACAATTTGAAGTTTTAGAACATCGTTTAAAGAATGAATACAATGTAGAAATTCATAAATCTCCTCTACCTTATCAATATATAAGATGGGTCAAAGAAGGAACTGATTTAAAATCATTAAATCTTTCATCTGATACAAGAAAAGTTCAAGATTTAAAAGGACAACCATTATTATTGTTCACTAATGATTGGGGCGTAAGATGGGCTCAAGATAAAAATAAAGGTTTAGAATTATTGGAATTTTCTAAGAACTAAAAGTAGAACTTTTAGTTCTTTTTTTTGAAAAAATATGTCCTTTTCTACACACGATAAGGGTAAAGTGCTATAATTTTTAGTGAAAAAAGGGAAGAAATTTAATATAAAAAGGGAGAAGATATTATGAAATGTCTAAAGAAAATAGCAATATTTTCATTAGTGTTTTTTGTGTCACTATTTTTTATAATGCCAGTTCAAGCAAAAAGTACACAAACTTATTCTATTATCTATGATTTACAAGATGCTAGTGGAAATAAAATTGCTCAAGTGAAGTATAAAAATAAAGATTTTACTTCTGAAATAGGACGTGAGATCAAAGTAAGAACGACTTATTTTGATAAAAAATATGGGGATTTTGATTTAGTGAGTGAACAAAGTCAAAAAGTAGAAGCAGGTAAAGATCAATATATTTTTGTTTATAGAACATATCAACCCATAACGATTAAAGGAAAAGTACAGTTTACTACAAAAGAAGGAACGATTCTTTTACAAGATACTTTTGATATTGATTCATCAGCAACAGTTGAAAACCCTCAAGTATATGCTGTGCCTGATAGTTATACAATTGGTGATGTGACTTATTTAAAAATGCCAGGGCAAGTAAGTGAAATTAAGTCAGTTTATTATAATGACCCAAGTGATAATACGTATTCAATTACTTATTATAATCCAAATAATACAACGGATTATGATGTCGCTTTAAAATATGTTGAGGAAGGAACGAATGATGTATTGATGCAAAAATCATTTCATGTAAATAATCAAGATTATACATATGTGCTTCCAAAAACAATGAAAATCAATGATATTTATTATGGATTAGCTGAAAATCAAGAAAATATAATTCATCATGCAGTTTCAAGTGATGTTAGGGAGTATACAGTTTATTATAAGAAAATGGATGAAAATGCTTCTTATAAATGGTCTATCTATAAAGTAGATGCTTCGACAAATAAGATTCTTGGAGAAGTAGTACAATTAGAAGTTCAACCTGGTCAAAGTGTTGAATATCAAGTAGAAAAAGAATACAAAGATTCCGATGGGAATGTTTATACAGTGGATCAAGGTATGTCACAGGTATTAAAGCATAGTTATGGTGAAAGTGAACATGTAAGTTATGTTTACTATAATCCCAAAGGATACACAGCACCAAAGAGCTATATTGTAGAAGTGCAATATAAAAATATTGCAACTGATGAAACAATTGCTTCACAAAAAATAGAAATTAATAAAAAAGATGAAGATACAACAATAGATATCGTTAAAGAGTTAACAGTTAATCAACAACAATATGTTTTAGTCAATGGTCAATCAATAACGATTAATCATAGTTTTTATTCTCCTAGACGTATTTATACGATCTATTATAGAAATGTTAATGACCCTATTAATGTTGATACTGAAATTATTCGTGAAGAAGTTATTGAAGTAGAAGGACAATCTTCTGTTATTGGTGGACAAACAATTTATCGTAGAAATAATCAAACAGGAGCTTTTTCAACGGTTGGTGTTGAAAATAGAGATGGTAGTGAAAATAATAGTAATGAAGGAAGTACCTCATCGGTTGATGGTATAAATGTTGAAGATGAAGCAGTACCACAAGCAAATATAGATGCTCAAAGCCAAGAGTCAAGTTCATCGCAAGTATATTATCTTGTTGCTGGATTGTTAGCATTTCTCATTGTTATTGTAATTATTTTAAAAAGAAAAAAACATAGAAAGGAAGTGTAATGAAAAATGAAAACCTTTCATATGAAAAAAATGTATAAAAAAGTTACAGCATTTATTTTAGCTATTACTATGATTGTGGCTTATATTCAAATAAAGGCTTATGCTTTTGATAATAATGTTTCAAAAATCACACGTAATCAAGCAGTGTCTGATGCGACGATTCAATCTGGTTTAGGTGTTGCTAAAAACTATGGTTTATTTTCTTTAGATGCGACGTCACATAATGATTTGGAATGTAGTGTTGCTGCTAAATATGCTGATTTAGGCGCTGATTATAACTTTTCAGGGAATAATACAAAAGTTTATAAAAATCAATTGACAGTCAGTAAATCATTTATGATCAATAATCAACCTCAAGCAAATAAAAATGTAACTTTGAGACTTTATCGAATGGATAGTAGTCAATCTGTTTTGATTGATGTAATGACACAAACAACAGATAGCAATGGAAATGCTAAATTTGTATTTGATGGGATGAAAGATAGTAGTTCAAATAAAAGATATTCTTTTATAGATGGTGACTATCAAGTGAAAGAAGTTGTAAATGAAGATGGAGTTGAAAAGGAGATTATTCCTGATGGTACATCTTATAATGATGAAAATGGAAATAAGATAGAAGTTAATGCAGATCATAGTGGCTTGATTCATTTGGAATCTGGGTTCCAAAATGTGAGTCAATTTGGACAAGTTAAAAATCATAGTATTTTTAAACCTCGTAATGGCAGTATTGTTGTTCTTGAAAATCAAGATGATTGGAACGCAGTTGATAAAGAAGCTATCAATCAAGGTAAAAATAATTATCGAAATGTACCTGCTGGAGTGACTTATTATAATAACGGTGAAGTGAAGGTTATTAAAGCAGGAACAAATGGATTTCAACCAATTGCATGGGATCAAGAATTCAATAATTTAAAAACATTCTCAAAGAATTTAGTGCATGCACAAGATTCAAATGATGTGCAAGTTTATCATTATAATGCCGATTATTTAAAGAGTGTAGGTTCTTTAAATTTTGATACTTCAAAAAAATGGGCAGTTGTCAATATTGAAGTGCAAGATGGACAAAGTACGATTGATATTACAGGTGATTATACGAAAAATGGTGTGAAATTAGATTCAGACTTTGATAACTTGGAAACAGGTGTTATTTGGAATTTTTATACAGTAAATAATGGTGATGTACAACCTTATACAGGTAAAGTGACAATGGCTAATCAAAATGGTGGTATTTTCTTATTACCTGCGGGTGAGTTTTATCATAATGGAACGATTGGTGGAAAAGTAATTGCAGCAAAATATAATCATGATAATGAAATTCATCAAAAAGAAAAAGTTGTCAATGTGAATAATTCTTTATCTATGTCTAATAATGGTGCATCAGAAAAATTAGAGGCTAAACAAACTATTGGTGGGACAAAGAAATTAATAGGAAAAGAATTACAAGGCAATGATTTTAAATTTGAATTACAAAAATATACAGATAGTAGTTATAGTACACCAGATGGTGAAGCTGTTGTAACTACTAATAATGAAAAAGGTCAATTTGTTTTTAGCAATGTAGATATACTAACTTATACAGAATCAGGAGATTATTATTATACTGTTAAAGAAGTAAATGAAAACCAAAAATATATTAAATATGACGATCATACTTTTAAAGTAAGTGTTCATGTAGAAAAACAAGATGATCGTTTAATAGCGAATGATCCTGTTATTGAAGGTGGAAAGATTGAATTTAGTAATGAATTTAACTTTGTTGGAAAGATTTCTTTAAGTCTTGATGGTAAAAAAGTATTAGATGGTAAAATACTTGAAAATGGTGAATTTGTTTATGGATTACAAGAATATAAAGATAGTGAATATTCAACAAAAGAAGGACATGAAAAAGAAGTAACAAATGATCAAAAGGGAAATATTCAAGTTGATCTTTCTTATGATGAAAAAGATATTGGTAAACATTATTATCAATTAAAAGAAAAGAATACAAAGAAAAAAGGAATTGATTATGATCAAAGAATTTATAACATCATAGTTGATGTACAATATGATGAATCGAAAGATCAATTAGTTGTTAGTAAGACAATGACTATTAATGGACAAAATGTAGATTCTATTACGTTTGAAAATACGTATTCTTCAAATGTTGCTACGACATTTAAAGGTCATAAAATATTAGAAGGTAGAGATTTAAATGCAAATGAATTTAATTTTGTTCTTCAAGAAACAAAATCAGATTATCAAACAGCAATTGGTGAAAGCAAGACAGTTTCAAATGATAGTCAAGGTGATTTTAACTTTGGAAAGATTTCTTATAGAGATTTAACTTATGGCGAAAAACAAATACATTATTATATTATTAAAGAAGTTAATCCTGTTTTACAAGGAACTTATCAAGGTGTAAGTTATGATCAAAAAGTTTATAAAATAAAAGTGGTTGTGACTGATCAAAAAGATGGTACAGCCACAGTTGAAAGAACAGTTGAAAATAATGATATTCAATTTAAAAATACGTATCAAGCTGAAGGTTCTACAACGTTAATTATTCATAAACAATTAACAGGTGGTACTTTAAAAGCAAATATGTTTAAGTTTAAATTGCAACAAACGGATGAAAACTTTAAAAAGACCGTTGGTAATAGCCAAACAGTAACAAATAGTTCTTTAGGTCAAGGTCAATTTGTGATTCATTTTAATCAAGCAGGGACATATTATTATACGGTTTCTGAAGTAAATAATCATAAGTCAAATGTTACGTATGATTCGATTGTCTATCAAATAAAGATCAAGACGGAAGATGATGGACAAGGAAATATCAAAGAAGTTTCTAGAAGTATTTCTTATGTAGATGAAATGACAAAACCTACAAGTGAGGAAAAAGAAAATTTAACTTTTAAAAATGCTGTAGGTATTCAAGTAGTAGGTCATAAAAAATTAATCAATAAAAAATTAGAAGAAGGTATGTTTACTTTTAGTATTTCTAAAATAGATTATGATAAAAATAACAATAAATATACTGTTGAAAAGCAATTGATGACAACAACAAATGATGAAAATGGAGACTTTTCATTTATAAATTTTGATGAGTATCATCAAACAGGTGATTATTATTATGTTGTAAAAGAAGTTAATAATAAATTATCTTATATTGATTATGACAAGCAAGAATATATCATTCATGTAAGTGTTGAAAATGGTGATGATGGTTTAGAAGTATCAAAAGAAATTCTTAAAGATAATACTTCTGTTGATGAAATGAATTTTAAAAATACTTATCGTGGTCAAGGAAAGGTAAGGATTGATGGTAAGAAAGTATTACTTGATCAAGGTGTAAGTCAAGTATTAAGCGGTGGAGAATTTAAGTTTAAAATTACAAGAGTAAATGATGAAAAAGGAAGTTTGTATAAAGGAGAAATCTTAGATTCGATTGAAAAAGAAACCGTTAAAAATGATCAAAACGGGCAATTTAAATTTAATATTTCTTATAAAGATTTAGATTTTTCTAAAAAGGATAGTTATACGTTTTATTATCAAATTGATGAAGAAAATAGTGGATTGACGAAAGATGGTGTTACCTATAATAAAAATAATGATGCTTATATTATAGAAGTAACTGTAAGTGATCAACAAGATGGTAATTATGATGTTTCTTATCGAATTATTAATCATGATGAAATAATTTTTACAAATGAATATAATGCAAGTGGTGAAACACAAATTATTGGAACGAAGTCTTTAAAAGGAAAGAAATTGGTAGATGATGAGTTTACTTTTGAATTAGTTGAAGTTGATGGTATTCAAGGTAAAGAAAAGGAAAATGGTAGAAAGTTAGAAACAATAAATAAAGAAGGTCAATTTATTTTTGATATTCAAGATATTAGAAAAGCTGGTACAACTTATTATAAGGTTTATGAAAAAGCTGATAAAAAGAAAACAGGTATTCAATATGATGAAACTGTTTATTATGTTGAAGCGAAAGCTGTATTTGAAGATAATCAATTGAAAGTAACTAATACGTTATATGACCAAGATGGACATCAATTAGATAAAAATAAAGGTATTGAATTTGAAAATGAATTTAAAGCTACTGGAAGGATTGATTTAAGTGGACATAAGAATTTTATTGATCAAGATGGACAAGATGTAGCTTTTGATGCAGGTGATTTCAAGTTTAAAATTGAAGAATTAGATCAAGATGGAGCGACTTTGAAAAAAGATGGATATAGTGAAACAGTTGAAAATGATCAAGATGGTAATTATCATTTTAAAACAATTCATTATCAAAAATCAGGAATATATTATTATCGTGTAAGTGAAGTACATGATAATTTAGAGGTCACTTATGATACAACTCAATATATTGTAAAAGTTGATGTAAAAGCAAATGATAGTAAACAATTTGATATTTCAGTTGATATTGTGAATGGTCAAAATGAACATATTGATCAAGATAAACTTGACTTTACTAATAGACTTTTTGAATATAAAGTAGCTTTATTATCGATGGGTGGTATTAAAACTGTCAGTGCCGGACAATCCGTTATAATGGATGATGGTTTGTTTAGATTTGGTTTATACGAAGGAAATGATAATGAACAAAGTAATATGATTGATACTGCTAAAAATGATACAGTAGGAGCTTATAGCTTTGATGATGTAGAAATTGATCAACCGGGTACTTATCATTATACGATTGAAGAAATGAATGCTGGTAAGGAAGTTGCTGGTATTGCTTATACAAATCATCAATATCATGTAGAAGCTGTTGTAAATAAAGATGGTAAAGGTGGCTTGAATGTTGATTCGGTTAAAGTAACGAATGAAAATAATCAAGTTGTTAAAGATCAATCGGTAGTTGTAGAGACTTCACAAGATTTATCACTTACAAACCAAGCTGTTAAATCATTAAAAGTAAATAAAGTATGGAATGATCAAGGACATAGTGACACCATCCAACCTGTAACAGTGCATTTAGTTAAAAATGGTAAAGTTGTAGAAGGACAATCTATTGTATTATCAAATGATAATCAATGGAGTGGTTCGTTTGATAATTTACCAATAAAAGATAGTCAAGGAAATTTAAACGTTTATACTGTTAAAGAAGATAAAGTAGATTATTATAAGACACAATATATTCAAAATGAAGATGGTAGTATTACGATTACAAATACTTATATCAATCCAACGGCAGTAGATGTTCAATTGGTTGCTAAAAAGAATTTAGTTGGTGGTAAAGTCTTATCTGCTGGTATGTATCAATTTGATTTATTGGATGGTAATAATGAAGTTATTGAAACACAAACAAATGATGATCAAGGTAATATTTATTTTAATACATTGAATTTTAATCAAGAAGGACATTATGTTTATTATATTCAAGAACATGTAAATGATAATGATCCATTTGTTGAATATGATCAATCTATTTATCAAGTCAATATTGATGTTTCAAGAAACGGTAATAATTTACAAGCTGAAGTAGAATATCTATTAGATGATAAACAAGTGGATGATGTTACATTTAATAATATTTATCATCCGTTATCATTAACTGTTCAAAAACGTTCTAAAGATTTATCGAAAGATCCTTTGGAAGGTGCTGTTTATGGATTATATAAAGTAAATGAAAAAGGAACAGATATTCTTATTGAAAAACAAACTTCTAATAGTGAAGGATATATGACATTTATGAAAGCTGTTCCTGAATATCAATATTATTTTAAAGAAATCTCTGCACCTAATGGACATACAGTTGATGAATATAAGACAAAGACATTTACAATTAAATGGATACGTCATAAAAATGGTAAAATTTCTTATCAATTAATTTATGATGGTCAAAAAGAAGATTTAGAAGAAGAAAAACAAGAGGATAGTTTAAACTTATATGCACAACAATCAATAGCGCTATTAGAAAATGAAGATACAAGTGTGAACTTAGAAGCTATTGGAGTAGCAGATGAAGTAACTAAGTTAAATGTGACTAAAGTAGATAATCAAGGTAATTATTTAACAGGAGCACATTTACAAATTCTTGAAAAAGAAACTGGAAAAGTTATTTGTGATTGGGTTTCTACAGCGGATACCTTTAGCACTTTAAGAGAATTAAATGTAAATACTGTTTATATCTTAAGAGAAGTTGAAGCTCCAACAGGTTATGTAAAAGCAAGTGATACAGAATTTAAATTAGATGATTATGGTATTGTAACGAAGATTTCTGGAGATGCTCAACTTGTAGATGATCAAACATTTAATTTATATAATTCTAAACAAATTAAAGAAAAAGTTGTTTATAAAACAAATGTGACAACTGTAAAAACAGGAGATAATACAAATATTGTTATTTATGTAATTTTATTGTTTATTTCTTTAGTGTGTATCTTTATCTTCTTAAAGGAAAAAAGAAGGGAATAATTTGTTTCTTTTAAATTATCAGATGTGTGGGATGAATTTCATCCCACTTTTCTTTTATATAAAATTGACAAGCAAAGAATGAATCTATATAATATAAGTAAATGATACTCATAGTCTCAATAATAAAAAGGAACGAAAAAAGTTTGAAAAAGTAAAGATTTGTAACTATGGCGGACACCCCTTATATATTTATGAACATATATTTTCTATAATAAATATGTCAATAGATAGAACGGAGAAAGGAATATTAGTGCAGTTTAGATTTAAAAAATGTCGTTTGGTTTTGTAGGATTGTCAAAAATTGAATAAGGATATAAAATAATAAAATTAAATAAAAAATATGTGAAAAACTGAGAAAATTTGTTATAAAAAATGGCTTTTGAAAAATTGAAAAAGCGTTGATTTTATGATAGGATTCTAGTGAAGGATAATAGCAAAATTAATGAAAGTTAATGACGCAAAGTTACGGATCTAAGTACAAAAGTATATGATCGCCGGGCCGCCCAATTCAAAAAAGAATAGGCGGCTTTTTACCGTCTTATAGGAATAATTAATAAAATGATGAATATATATATTAAAATGGGAGGTAAAAATTATGCTGAAACGTATGAGAAGAATTGGTTTATTTGTTCTAGCAATAGCAGTAGTTATTAGTAGTGCAATTATTGCCTCTGCTAATGAAAGAAGTGGTACTACTACAGGAAGTGCAACAGCACAAACAACTGCTTCTAGTTATGTAATAGAAAATAAAAGTAGCGATAAAAAAGATATTACAGTTACAATTCAACATTATAATGGAAGCAAAAAAATCTATTCAGATGATGTGAAAACTCTATCTTATGGATCAAAAATCAACGATTACGCTAAAGCAATAAATTGGGATGTAAGTAGTGTAACTGTTGATGGAAATGCAGTATCAAATAAAAATTATATTGAATTGACAGGAACTGGAAGTGCAACGGTTGTAGTGAATTACACTGCCAAAGAAACAGATGTATTAGGAGATACTTCTTTCTATGATTACACAGTAAGAGCTGGTGAATCAAATGGAAATTATTATTCTTTTAATATGTTAGGAGATAATACTAATCAAAGATTGACATCTGGTACATCTAGAAATTCATGGAAAGGTGTTTATTGGAATGGATGGCAATATATTGAATATCAAAGTAGAAGTGATTTAGGTACAGGAAACAATTATGAAACATATTCTTATGAATTGATGAAAGATGACTATGATGTTAATGCTTATACAGGAAGCAGCAAAGTAATTAAAGGATTGTTGAATGGTATAGATAGTGATGGAAATGTAAAATTTAATTATACTGAACCAGGATTCTTTGTTAAGAGTAATGAAACAGTAACAATCAATGGAAAAGAAACTTATCTTAGACGTTATATAGATAGTATGAATTTGAAATTTCATAAAACAGGTGATACTTATAAATTAACTTCAGTTATTGATACAGCACAAAATAATAAAGAAGTGACAACAAGTGGTTCAAATTTCTTCCCACTTAATGATTATTCTACAGAAGGAACACCAAATTACTTTTTTGGAATGAGATATGATGTTGAATTCGCAATAGGTGATTATGTCGGTGATTTGACTTATAAATTTACCGGTGATGATGATATGTGGGTGGTTTTAGATAATACCAATGTCATTATTGATTTAGGTGGAATTCATGCTGCAGCTACAGATAGTGTTGATTTGTGGAGTAAATTAGGCTTAACTCCTGGAAGTTTAACAGAAGATCAAAAAAATCAAACGCATAAATTAACAATTCTTTATATGGAACGTGGCGCTGGAGAATCTAATTGTCAAATGGAATTTACTCTTCCAAATGCAAAAGTTGTTGATGTTATAGAAAAGCCAAAAGCTGATTTGAATCTTCAAAAGGTTGATGAAAACGGAAATGGATTAAGTGATGCAGTATTTAAGTTAGAAAATGATTCAACAAAAGAAGCAAGTAGAGTTAAATCAACTAGTGATGGAAATATTACTTTTAGTGGTTTAAAAGAAGGTACCTATACCTTAACAGAAGTAAGTGCTCCAGATGGCTATTTAGTTTCTGATGATACATGGAAAGTAAGAGTTACAGTTGATAGCAATAATAATGCAGTTGCAAAGCTCTACTTGGTTAAAGATGATCAAGAACAAGAAGTAGCACAAACAAATGGTAAATATAAAATTGAAAATAAAAAGGTTCAAGAAATTATTGAAAACTCTTTACAATATGACAAGACTGCAAAAGTAAAAGATTGGGATGAAAGAACATATGATATTAACATTACTGCTAAATCTTTATCTACAAGTTCAAGCGTAGTTCAAAAAGAAGCAGTAGCTGATATTATGATGGTTTTAGATATTTCAGGTAGTATGCTTTACAATGGGAATAGTAACAATCCTACAGATAATGGAGGATTTAGAACTGTTGGAAAATACTGTGATGTAAAAAATAGTTTAGATGTTAATAAGGTGTATTATTATGATAATACATTAACAGATGTTTCATATAAGCATACTAATGGTAATGCATATACTTATAAAAACGCTAAATATCCAATGATTTATATAAATGATACATGGAAATATTATAACGGAAGTAGTTGGGTAAATGTACTAGATAAGATTTCAGGTTATTATGGAAATAAAAAGGATAACAACACAACAATTTATACATTGGATAGTGGATTAACTGGATTAAAAGAAGCATCTTCAGCATTTATTTCAGCAACAGCAGAATCCTCAGAAAATAGTAGAATTGGTGTTGCAACATTCAATGCTTATGGAAATAATTTAAGCAATCTAGTAAATGCAAGAGATAATAAAAATAGCTTAAAACAAACAATTGCAAGTATCTATGCAGCTGGTGGTACGTCTCCTCAAAAAGGCTTAAGTATAGCACAAACAAATTTAGCTAATTCTAAACGTACAGATGTTCCTCAATATGTTATTTTATTTACAGATGGGGCACCTTCTGAAGACACGGATAAAAATGATTCCAAAGAAATAGCAAGACAATTAAGAGAATCGGGTATAACGGTATATACAGTTGGATTAAAGTTGAATGATGAAACATCTAATTGGTTATCTGAAAATATTGCATCAACAAATTGTGCTTTTACAGCAGCAAATGTTGATGAATTAAAGGTAATCTTTGCTAAAATTCAACAAACAATATCACAAAATATTGATATTAAAAATGCTAATATTTTTGATGTAATTGATCCACGTTTCCAACTAGTAGGTAATGATGGAAATGTTATAACGGATGAAGCGTTAAAACAAGGTGAAATAGAAGTTACAGGAACTAATGGCAAAGTTGGTATGGCGTATTATGATGAAGTTAATAATACCCAAGCAATTAGATGGACTGATCAAACGATTCCAAATGTTAATACTGGCGAATGGAACACAACAATAACTGTTAAAGCACGTGACAAATATATAGGTGGTAATAACGTTCCAACTAACGTAAGTCCAGATTCAAAAATAACGACAGGTTTTGGTGAAGCTGTTTTACCTCAACCTAAAGTGAATGTAAAAGTTGATATTGCAACCAGTAATGATGATATTTGGATCAATAGTGGTGAGACAGTTCCAGTTGATGATACTAATATTGGAAATAGTAAAGTCTTTGATATAGGAAATGTTGTTAATAGTAAAGGTAATGTTGTATATAAGTACAATGAATCAACGAAAGAATTTGAAAAAATTACAAAAGGCGATTTAACTATACAATGGTATACTGATGATCAATGTACATCAGAAACTACGAAAGATAAGATTTCTAAAGTTAAACCAGATGGTAGAACGGATTTCTTCTTAAAAGTAGGATATGATGGTGGTAGTGCTACTGATGAAAGTAACACAAATACCAATGGAAATAAGGTTGGTAATAGTGAATCTAATATAGGATATGCTATTAACGATGGTAAAAATGGTAATGACAAAGAATGTGTTACTGATTTTGAAAATTGTAAAAAGAATAAATCTGAATATGGTATTTATAGAATACATGTGAAATATACTTTACCTGAAACAGGTGGAACAGGAATTTATTGGTATATGGCAGGTGGTATGTTGCTTATGATGGTAGCAGCAGTTGCTATATATAGAAAAAGGTATTATGAGTATATGAACAAATAGTTTTCCTATTTATTCATAACTCTTATATATATAAAAAAAGAAAGGGAGATAGAATATGAAATTATTTAAAAAAGTTTCAGCAATGGTGGTTTCATTATTGATGGCACTAGCAATGGTAGTACCAGTAGCTGCCGCTAATCCAACAATTACAGTAAAAAACATTGCTACAGACGAAAATGTAACATTATCTTATTTAAAAGTTGTTAAACAAGATAAAACTACAAAAACAGGATGGGCTTTTGTTAGCGATGAAGTAACTAAAATTTTTAAAGAAGAGTATAAAAAAAATGATGCTCAAGCTATTTTAGCTTCATTAGCTAATAGTGCTGCTCATTCTAAAGCGTTAGCTAGATTAGGAAATTTAAATGGATTTACTAAATTTACAGATAACGCTGGAAGAAAAACTGAAGTAGATGGTGCAGGGTTATATGTTGTTAAAGTTGTAGATAACTCAAATAAATATACTTATAACGTTATGGCTGCTCCAATTAATTTTGATTATGCTGGAAATCCAGCAACATTAAGAAATGCTGAATTAAATGTAAAAAGATCAGAAACTAGATTAACTAAAACAGTTAATGATGCAGATGGTGCTGTACACAATGGTCAAACAGTGACTTATACAATTAATGTAAAAGTTCCTTCAATTGATCCAACTGCAACAAATAAGTTATTTAAAGTAACTGATGCATTAACAGGTGCAGAATACAAAAAAGATACAGTTGTTGTTAAATTAGGGGATAGTAAAATAAATATTGCTCCTACATTTGATGATGCAACTAATTCATTTGAATTAGATTTATCATCTTTCATTGATGATACAAACAGTAATGCTGGAAAAGATGTTACAATTACTTATGATGTATTAGTAACTTCTGAAAATGATAAAGTAACAAATACGGCTAACGTAAGTCGTACAGGTTCAGAAAATTATTCAAGTGATTCTGTAGATTTATATGAAGGTGCAATTACTTTAACAAAAACAAATGATTATGAAAAAGAAAGTGATAAAAAATTATTAGCTGGTGCAGGATTCAACGTATTAGATAAAGATGGAAATGTTCTTAAATTTGTTGATAAAGGTAATAACACTTATGTATTAGCTAAAGATCAAACAGTAACTACTGGTGTCGTAACTGAAGTTGTAACTGGTGCAAATGGTCAATTAGTAGTTAAAGGTTTAGATAAAGGTGAATATCAATTTAAAGAAGTTACTGCTCCTGATGGATATTCTATTAATGAAACTAATTCAAGTGCTACTTTAACAATTACTGGTGATAAAGCAACTGCAGAATTTACTGCTGATACAGATATGAGAGATACAGAAGTGGGTGCTTTACCTGAAACTGGTGGTATTGGTACTACAATCTTTACAGTAGGTGGATGTGCAATTATGGTTGCAGCTGCTGCATTATTCTTTATGAATAAAAAGAAACATGAAAAATAAAATAATTATCAGAGGCTTTTAGCCTCTGATTCTTAAAATGATATAAGAATAAGGAGAGTCCAGATGAAAAAGAAGTTAAGCAATATAGTTATAATCTTGATATTCGTTGCTGGTTTGTCCTTATTGGTATATCCATTTGTTGCCAATAAGTGGAATAGTTATAGACAGGATCGTTTAATCAGTAACTATGAAAAGATAGTAAGTCAAAAGAGTGATTCAATAGATTATGATGCAGAAATGAAAAAAGCAAAGGCATATAATGATGCTTTAGCACCGCATATTTTGCCGGATTCATTTATTAAAGCAGAAAATCAAAAGTCAGAAGATAAGTCATATACTTCAGCTTTAAATCTTGCTGGTGATGGAATAATGGGTATTGTTGAAATTCCTAAAATAGGTGTGAAGTTACCTATTTATCATACAACGAGTGAAGAAGTATTAAGTAAGGCTGCTGGACATTTGGAAGGAAGTTCTTTACCTGTAGGGGGTAAAGATACGCATGCAGTTATCTCTGCACATAGGGGGTTGCCAAGTGCAACATTATTTACTGATTTGGATCAAGTTAAAAAGGGAGACCACTTTTTGGTCCATGTTTTGAATAAAACTTTATGTTATGAAGTAGATAGTATTGTTGAAACTGAACCTGATGATACATCAGCTTTGGCTGTGCAAGAGGGAAAAGATTTAGTTTCGTTGCTTACATGTACACCTTATGGTGTGAATACTCAACGTTTGATTGTAACAGGTCATCGTGTTTCTTATAACAAATCTGTTGTAAATAAGGAAAAGAAAAATGGTTTTACAAGTCTTCATACGAATTATTTGTTATGGGTTATTGTTGGTTTAGCTGTTACTGGTGGTTTTATCTTTATTTTATATAAAAAGGATAAAAAGATGAGATCTAAGGAGTAGTTATATGAAAAAGAGATTACCGAGTATTTTGATTGGATTGTTATTCTTAGTTGGGCTGGGTATTATGATTTATCCTACTGTTTCTAATCAATGGAATACTTATCGACAAAATAAATTGATTAGTAATTATGAAAAAATAGTTGATGATATGTCTGATGAAGACTTTAGTCAAGAATGGCAAAATGCACAAGCATTTAATGAAACAATAAGTGGGAATAATGTTTTTGCTGATGTGTTTGGTGAAAAGCCCAAGGATAGTGAAAATAGTGAATATAATCGAGTTTTAAATATGAATAATGATGGAATCATGGGATATATTTCTATTCCTGAAATCAATATTAAATTAGCTATTTATCATGGGACAAGTGATGATGTTTTACAAACGGGTGTTGGTCATATTAATGGGTCTAAACTTCCTATTGGAGGTGAAAGTACACATTGTGTTTTAGCAGCGCATAGAGGTCTTCCTAGTGCAGAATTGTTTACTGATATTGATCAACTACAAACAGGTGATAAATTTTATTTGCATATTTTAGATAAGGTTTTAGCTTATGAAGTAGATCAAATTTTACCAATGGTTGATAAAGATGATCATCAAACTTTACAAAATGCTTTGTCTATTACTGAGGGTCAAGATTATGTTTCATTATTTACTTGTACACCTTATGGAGTGAATAGTCATCGTTTAATTGTAAGAGGACATCGTGTTGAATATAATGGTGAAGAAGATGTTAAACAATCTGTTGGAGATAGAATGTTAGAGTCTATTAAAAACTATTATATGTTGATTTTAGTTTTAGGTTTATCAATTACGATACTTGTTATTATTATAATGAGATATGTTTTTAATAAAAAGAAATAAGGGAGGATATGAGGATGAAAAAGAAATTTTGTAAGTTATCGGCTATCTTTATAGCGTTGATAATGATGTTTACGGTTGTTGTTTTACCAAATGTTGAAGCAGCATTACCTGTAGATGTTAATAAAAATTGTAGTTTAGAAATTTCAATTAGCTCTCATAGTTATGCTGAGGATTTATCGAAAAATGATGTTCAGGTGGATCTTTATAAGGTTGCTTCTATTAGCCAAGGTGGCAATTATACAGGTTTAGATGCATTTAAAGACATTGATTGGTCAACTGTTAAATATGATGCAACTCAATCAGCGAAGACTTGGAAACAAAGAGCAAGTGAAGCTTCTAAAGTCATTAAAGATGCGACTCCAGCTTATACAGCAACTTTAAAAGGCGGATATGTTAAGCTAACAAATTTACAAACAGGACTTTATTTAGTTGTTGTTAATGATATGAATAGTCAATATTATTCTTATAAGTTTACACCTTATTTAGTTTCTCTTCCAAATAATTATTATTATACAACTAAAAAGGATGATACATGGTATTATGATTTAGTTGGTTCGAAAGCTATTGGTATTAAAGCTGATCGAGAACTAAGAATGAGTTCTATTCAAATTACTAAAAAATTAACAAGTCAAAATACAACTTTAACAACAAATGCAACATTTGTTTATCAAGTTGATATTGAAACAATTGAAAATCAAAAAGAAACAAGATTTATTACTTTAAATTTTGATGAAGTAAAAGAGAAAACAATTAGAATTGCCGATATTCCAGCAGGTTCAAAAGTAACTGTTACGGAAGTTTATACAGGAGCTGGTTATGAAATTGTTGGTGATTCTAAAAAAGTTTTGGAATCATTAGTGGCAGATGAAGATAGTCAAGAGATTGCAACGGCAAGTTTTGAAAATAAAGCTTCTAATGAAATTCATGGTGGTTATGGAATTGTTAATAATTATAAATATTCAAAAGAAGATCAAGATTATACAGTTAAACAAAGTAAAGAAAATAAGACAGTTCAAGAGTAGGAGGATAGAGATATGACAAAATTAAACAAAAAATTAGTATTATCTATTGTTGCTCTTGTGATGATTTCTACTTTAGGTATTGGTAAGGCTTTGGGATATTTTACGACTCATACGAATGCAACTGGTGGATATAAAATGGATTTAGGTTTTACAGATACGAAGATTGAGGAAGATGTTGATAAAGATGGGAAACATGTTGTGATTACTAATGTTGGTGATTATGATTGTTTTGTGAGAATTAAAGTTTTTGCAGCGGATAACCTTAAAATTAAATATAATTTAGGTAAGGATTGGCAAGAAAGTGATGATGGGTATATTTATTATAATAAAGTGCTTTCTTCTAAAGATAAAACAAGTGAATTAAATATTAAATATACACTACCTGAAGTAAATGATGATAATAAGGATAAAGATTATAATATCGTTGTTATTCAAGAATTTACACCGGTTGTTTATGATGATCAAGGAAACTTAATTGCTAATTGGCAACAAGTTTATGAAACAGAGTAGGAGGTTATGGTAATGAAAAAAGTGAAATCGATTTTTATGAAACCTACAATCCTTCTTGGTATAGCTGCTGTTTTATTACTTGGAAGTGGTGTAGGAAGTGCACGTGCAGCACTCACATATTATAGTGATCAATATTCAGCTTCTATGGATATGTCTACAATTGGAGTTTCTTTAAATGAGAATGGAAAGGTTGTTAGTTCAAAGACGTATGATGATCAAGGAGATGCAACAACTAATGGTGAAGGTAAACTTCTTCAAAATTTATTAAAAGAGGATGAAAAGTTTGTTTTAGGAAAAACTTATGATGAAAAGTTAGCTGTAGAAAACAGTGGTAATATTGATACTTTTGTAAGAGTTGTTTTAACAAAGAGTTGGCAAGATAAAGAAGGGAAAAATGTTGATTTATCACCAGCATTGATTGAATTAGGATTTAATCAAGATGGATGGGTCATTAATGAGGCTCAATCAACAGATGAACGTGTTGTTTTATATTATACAAAGGTAGTTGAAAGTAAGAAAACAACACCGGATTTTATGAAAACTATTCGTATTAGTAACCAATTGTCAACAATGTATACGAAAGTAGAAGATGAAAAAACAATTAAATATCAGTATACTTATAATGGATATACATTTACATTAGATGCAGAAGTTGATGCAGTACAAACTCATAATGCGAAAGATGCTATTAAGAGTGCTTGGGGGATTGATGTGAATGTTAATGACGATGAAACTGAATTGAGTTTAGGATAGGAGGGTACAGATGATGAAAAAAAGAATTTTGTGCCTTGCTATGGCACTTATGATGATGGTTGGTACTTTTTCAACAGTTCAAGCTAAAGAATTAGTAGGAAAAGATCATTGGAAAGTTTCATTTGATGGTAGCCAAATGACAACTAATTTTGGTAAAGATCAAATGAATGATGAATTAAGTAATATTCAGCCTGGAGATTCAATGACTTTAAAAGTTAAAATCGAAAATAAAAATAGTCAATATACTGATTGGTATATGACAAATGAAATTATTAAGACATTGGAAGATGGATCAAAGGCAACTAATGGTGCTTATGAATATCGTCTAGCTTATGTAGATAGTCAAAATAATGAAACTTTAATTTATGACAGTTCTACTGTTGGAGGAGATAGTTCACAAGGGTTAAAAGAAATTAAAGGTCTTGATGATTATTTCTATTTAGGAAGATTGGCTAAAAATGATGTTGGGTATGTCACACTTACACTAAGTGTTGATGGAGAAACACAAGGGAATAGTTATCAAGCGACAATGGCACAATTGGAAATGAATTTCGCTGTAGAAAACGTCTCTAATCCAGCAGTAACTGTTAATAAAATAGAACATAAAAATGTTTATTCTACTGTTAAAACGGGAGATAGTACAAATATTTTATGGTATTGTGCATTAGGTTTAGTAAGTGGTTTGTTACTCATTATCCTTGCAATTTTCTTTAAGAAAAAATCAAAAGATGAAAAGAAAGGAGAATAAATGATGAAGCGATTAAAAAAATTATTTATCATGATGATGTCTTTGACAGTTTTCCTTTCTCTTGCTTATACACAAGTCTGTGCATATGGATATAAAGTTACTTTATATACTGGTAATCAAGGAACAATTAATAGTCAAAATGAAATGAGTATAAATGTTTCTAAAGGACAAATGGTTTCTTTAGATCTATCACAAATAGAATTACCTCAAGATAGTAAATATTATGTTAAAGGTATTCGTTTGAGTGGACATGATAGTGTTGATAATTTGGATCCTGCAACTTTTGTAGTTAATGGTGATTTAGATTATGTTGTTGTTTATGGAGTAAAAGGTAATCAGGTTTCTTATACGATACGTTATGTAGATGAAAATGGTAAGCAATTATCTGAAGATACCGTTTTATATGGAAATGTAGGAGATAAACCGGTTGTAGCTTATAAATATATTGATAGTTATATACCTCAATCCTATGCTCTTACAAAAACACTTGTTGAAAATGAGAAAGAAAATGTCTTCACATTTACTTATAAACCAGGTGAAACGGGTGAAATAATGGAAAATACAAATATTGTTACAACAGTTATTTCAACAACACCTTCAACAAATGCAAATCAAGGTAATAATGGAACAGGAAATGCAACAGGCGTAACACAAAATAATGATGGGGATACGACAACAGCTGGAGATGAAGATGTTCCACAAGGTTTAGTTGATTTAGATGATGAAGATACACCAAAATCTAATATTTCAGTTAATAATGAAAAAAATAGTTCAACACCAATTTATGCAGGTATAGCAATCTCGCTTGCAGCAATTGTAGGAATTATTGTAGCATTTATGACAATTAGAAAGAAAAGAGTTTAATGTCACAAAAGAAAAAGAACCCAGTAGCTACAGTATGTAGCTTGCTGGGTACTATTTTATTAATTGTTTTAATATTAGGGTGTATACCATTAACTGTTCCTAAAGCATTTGGATATAATATTTATACTGTCATTAGTGGTAGTATGGAACCTGCAATTCCTGTAGGTAGTCTTGTTTATGTAAAGTATCAAGAACCTGAAACAATTCAAAAAAAAGATGTTATTGCATTTTATGGTGCTAAAGATGCTTCTTCTATAGTGACACATAGAGTTGTTACGAATAAAAAACTTTCTGGTGAATTTATTACAAAAGGAGATGCAAATCAAACAAAAGATATGAACCCTGTAAATTATAATAATTATATGGGTAAAGTTGTTTTATCAATTCCTGTCATTGGTGGTATTGCACAATCTTTGATAACAGGTAGTGGTAAAATTGCTTTATTTTGTTTAATAGCATTTATTCTATTATTAGAAATTTTAGGAAGTTTGTTACATAAAGTAGAATTTAAAAAATAGTCTTAAGAAGTCCTAAGGGACTTCTTTTTTTTGGACTATTTGTCCATTGAAAGAAGGAAAAAAGAAGATAAAATGATAAT
>ERZ1673700.1118-NODE-1118-length-28806-cov-10.910577_pt1 | contig 28806 bp, 29 predicted proteins | sample MGYA00580230_ERZ1673700 | MGnify/ENA primary metagenome ERZ1673700 (study PRJEB41218, sample SAMN15661782) | gut metagenome | host: Homo sapiens | place: Canada: London | collected 2015-08-20/2019-03-30 | study: EMG produced TPA metagenomics assembly of...
TTATTATTTAAAAGACAATTATGGCTTTGCTTTGCTTTGCTTTGCTTAACAAAATCACAGTATTTTTATTCATTTTTTTATAATCCATTGTTTATTTAACTATAAATATGATTTAAAATATAACATAGATTAAAAAATTTGTCAAGCGTTTAATTTAAAAAATTATAATTTTTAATCTTTTATAAGATTATTTAAAAGATTATTAAATTGGTCTCTAGCGTAAACTATAATTCTATCGTTATGGAAAACATAACTTCTTGCGCTATTGCTTAATTCGTTAGGAACTATCAATATTCCGTTTTTAGCGTCAACTTCATTAATGAGCATAAAAAAATCTCTAACCATTAACTCTCCTATAGAAGTTTTTCTCCATCGTTTAAATGATATTAAAGTTAACTCTCTCTTACTGCCTTTAATATTGTAGGCTAAAAAATTAAGTTCGTCTTTATTAGTATCGTTAAATTTATCTTCATATTCTTGCGCTATAATATAAGATAGTTTTGTAGTTATTATATTTTTGCAAAGTTTTTTAAATTCGTTAATATCCAAATCGTATATTTTATCCACTTTTTTTGTAATGTTTATCGCGCTACGAGATTCGTTTGAGTCGACTGCATTTTTCAAATCTTCTAATATTCTTCCGTCTATATTAACCGTTTTTTCTATTTGTATTAAATTTGATATATAAGACAAATCTAAAAAAGATTGCTCCCACATATTAATTGAATTTTCCCAAGTTTCTATATTTTCTTTATCTATATATTTTTCATAATTATCGTTTATATATTTGTTATTGTTTGAATTTTTTAAATTTCTTAAAAGCGATAATTGATAGTTTGCTTTATTAATTTGATACAAATATTTTAATATCGTATTTATATTATAAATATTAAATTTAGGTTCATTAAAAGATTCAATAGTTTCAAAATATTTTATTGAAAGTTCCATTTCTCTTAAAAAATAAGAATAAAAAGAATAATCCAAAATTAAATCGGCATAATTAATATTAACGCCTTTCGATAAATATAAATCGTATAAACTATCGTAAATTCTTTTAAATCTTTCATTATCGCCAAGTTTATAAAGAATAAATAAATATGTTTTATTAATATAAAATCTAAAATCATCGCTTATATTTTTTTCTATTGAAAGTTTTTCTATAAAATATTTTGCAATATTAAGTTTATCTGAAATTATATACATAGATATTAAACTTTTTTCAATATTATAAATTTCGTCTAAATCTCTATTTGAATACTTTAATATTCTTTTATAAAATTCTTCTAAAAACATTATTGATTTATTATAATCTTTAATATTAAAAAAACAAAAAGCGGCGACTTTAAGACTTTCCAATTCAAATTCATTTTTTGAAAGCAAAGCTTTATTGAAATAATTTGAAGCTACTAAATTATAACCGTTTTCTCCCAATATAGTTCCAATTTTTATAATATAAAAAATATTACCTGGTTCTAATTTAATTATTTTTGAAGAATATATAAAACTTTTTTCTTTTTCGTTTAATTTATCGTATTTATCTTCGAGTCTTTTGCATATTTGAAGTTCTTCAAAATCTCTTAAATATCCAACTTCAACAAGTCTTTCGTATATATCTAAAGCGGATTCATAATCTCCCGCTTCATCTTCAAGCAAAGCAAGTTGATGCATAGAATTATAATCTTTAAAATTATCGGTTAAATTTTTCTTTAATTCCTCTATTTTCTTTAAAGTGTTTCTTTTTATTTTTACTTTATTTTTATCTCTGAAAAGTATTTTCATTGCAAGCAAGATAACAAGCAAAAAGCATATAAAAGCTACGGAATAAAGATAGAAATTATACATTGATAATCCTTAAAAGTGTCAATTCTAATTAAAAAATATGTTTTTATTATTTTCTCTCTTAAATAATATTATCGGTATTTCTATTAATTTTAATAGTTAATTATAAAACTTTAATAAAAATCTCAAAACCCTTGCATAACTTTAAAATTTTGATATACTATAATTTTCTATTATCTTTAGGAGAAAATATGCTAAAAAAATTTATTTCAAATATAATTGAAAAATCGCTTGATAATTATTTAAAAAATTTAAATATAAATATTGAAAATAATAATATAGAAATCGGTTATTCGGCTGACGATAAATTCGGCGATTATGCAAGCCCTATAGGAATGAGACTTGCAAAAATATTAAAAAAAAATCCGATGGAAATCGCGGATGGAATAATAAAAAATATAGAAAATAATAAATATTTCGATAAAATTGAAGTTGCAAAACCAGGTTTTATAAATATGACTTTGTCGAAAGAATTTATAAACGAAAAAATTAACGATTTATTGAAAGACGAAAATTATGGAAAAAATATTATTAACGAAAACGAAAAAAAGAAAATTTTAATAGAATATATAAGCGCAAATCCGACTGGTCCTCTTCATATTGGGCATGGAAGATGGGCGGCGATTGGAAGCGCATTATCGAATATGCTTAAATTCGTAGGACATGAAGTTTATCAAGAATTTTATGTTAATGATGCAGGCGAGCAGATAGCGAAATTAAATCAAAGCGTTCAAGCGGTTAAGGAAGGCAAAGAGATACCAGAAGACGGTTATCATGGCGATTATATAAAAGATATTGCAAAACAAAATGGAATTCCTAAAGATATAATTTTAGAAAGTCAGAAAAAACTTTTGAAAAGATTTGGCGTAGAAATGGACAACTATGCATTGGAATCAAAAATAAGAGAAAACGGAGAGCTTGAAAAAACTATTGACTTTTTAGATAAAGAAGGACTTTTATTTGAAGAAGATAACGCGGTTTGGTTTAGAAGCGTAAAATTTGGAGACGATAAAGACAGAGTAATTAAAAAAAGCAACGGATTATACACATATTTTGCTCCAGACATTGCCTATCATAAAAATAAAATCGACAGAGGATATAAATATTTGATAGATATTTTAGGCGCGGACCATCATGGATATGTTCCGAGAATTACGGCGGCGGTTCGTGCGGTTTCGGGCGATACGGCGACTTTAAAAGTAATATTGGGACAAATGGTTAGATTATATAGAGGAAATGAGCTTATAAGAATGAGTAAGAGAACGGGAGATATGATAAGTTTGGAGGAAGTTATTGACGAGATTGGAGTAGATTCTACAAGATATTTTTTACTTATGCGTTCTTATTCGAGTTCGCTTGATTTTGATTTGGAACTTGCAAAAAAGAAAGATAACGATAATCCCGTTTATTATGTTCAATATGCTTACGCGAGAATTTGCAATATATTTTTCAAACTTGAAGAAAAAAAATTAAGTTACGATAAAAATAAATCTTTCGATATAAATAATATTTCAAACGAAAGCTCTTTAAAACTTGCAAAAATAATTTTAAGATTTAAAGACGAAATTTACGAATCTTCAAAATCTTTGGAAGTTTACGCTTTGCTTAATTATACTTACGAAATTGCAAGCGCATTGCATAAATTTTATTACGATAATATAGTTTTAGAAGAAAACGAATCTATTAGGCAGGAAAGGTTAACTTTAGTAAAAGCTGTAAAAAAGATTTTAGGAATATGTTTTGATATTATAGGAATTTCTAAAGTGGAAAGAATGTGGTAATATTTAATTAATAAAAAATCCGCCTCATCGTATAAGACATAAATGCGCCTGACTATTTTGTCAGGTGGGCTACTCTGAAACATGACCTTGATTTCTCAAAACCGCAAGCGGCGAGCCTATCATTAATATTTCGCTCTGTATCCCTAACGCGTTAATTTATACTGGCGCAAAAATGTCGTCTATTCGCGTATGAGGCAGAATAATTAAACTATAAATTTAATTTTATTATTTGTCAATACTTTTAATAATTCATACCAAATGCTCTTATATATTATATTTTTGCCTTGAAAGTTTTTAAATAAAATAGTATATTATAAATAAAGGAGTTTTTATGCCTAAACTTAAAGTAATGATAGCGGCTTCTGAAGCCGTTCCTTTTATAAAAACGGGCGGACTTGCCGATGTTTCGGGTTCTCTGCCGATATATTTAAAAAAGTTTGGAGTAGAGGCTTTTGTCGTTATTCCAAAATATAGAGATATTGATTTTAAGGACTGTTATTTAGAAAATGTTCTTCCGACTATGTGCGTTCGTATGGGAAATGGCGAAGAATGGTGTTCTGTATTTAAAACGGTTTATAACGAAGTTGATTTTTATTTTATAGAACATCATAATTTTTTTAGCAGAGAAGGACTTTATCATGATAATGTTTTTAACGATTATCAAGATAACGCTTGGAGATTTGGATTCTTTTCAATGGCGGCTTTGCAATTATGCAGAGATTTAAAATTAGATATCGATATCGCTCATGTAAACGATTGGCAGACGGCGGCTATTCCCGCTTATATAAAAACTTGGCATTGGAGCAACGAGCTTGGACGCGCCGCAAGTTTGCTTACAATTCATAATGCAAATTATCAAGGAATTTATAATTCTTCAACGACTTATGATTATTTAGGTTTAGGTTGGAATAATTATAGCCCCGATACTTTTGAAGACCATGGAAATATTAATTTGCTTAAAGGCGGAATATTCTTTTCGGATGTCGTGACAACGGTTAGTCCGACTTATGCTAAAGAAATATCATCTCCTTACGGCGGGCATGGAATGGCGCCTTATTTACAAAATAAAACTACAAGCTTTTTTGGAATTCTTAACGGAATAGACGAAAATGTTTGGAATCCCGAAAAAGATAAATTTATTCCCGCTAATTTTTCTGATAAAAATATGAAAGGTAAAAAAATATGCAAGAGAGAATTACAGAAAAGATTTTTACTTGAAGAAGACGATAAAGTTGCATTAATAGGAGCGATTGGCAGATTTGTAGACCAAAAAGGTTATCAATTTATAGCTTCAATAATAGATTATTTAATGAATAACATGAAAATGCAATTTGTAATATTAGGAACGGGAGATAAAGGACTTGAAAGTTTCTTTGGAGATTTGCCAAAAAGATATCCTGGACGAGTAGGTTCTTATATTGGCTATAATAATGAACTTTCGCATTTAATAGAAGCTGGAGCGGATATGTTTGTAATGCCTTCTTTATTTGAGCCTTGCGGACTTAATCAAATGTATTCTTTAAAATATGGAGCTATTCCTATTGTTCATGCTACGGGCGGACTTGAAGATACGGTTGAAAATTATAATGAAGAGACGGGAGAAGGCACGGGATTTAAATTTTATGACGCTACTTCTTCGGCTTTATACAATACTATAGGTTGGGCAATAAGCGTTTATTATGATTATCCCGAAAGATTTAAGAAAATGCAATTAAGAGGAATGAAAATTGATAATTCTTGGGAAAAAAGCGCAAAAAAATATATTAAAGCCTATGAGCTTGCTATAGCGAATAAAAGAAATTATGACGATATGTGCAGTTTATAATCATAATTTCTATAATGATAATCTCTAGGAGAAAAAAGTCATGGAAAAAACAAATAATATTTTATATGTAATGGCTTATAAAAATTTTCAAGATGAAGAATATTTTGAAACAAAAAAAATATTTGAGAATAACGGATATAAAACAAAAATCTCTTCCTCAATAATCGGCGAAGGACAAGGTAAATTGGGAAGTTCCGTTAATATAGAGCTTTTATTTAGCGAAGTTGATACCGTAAATTTTGACGCTATAATATTTGTCGGCGGTTTAGGATGCATTACATTATGGGACGATTGGCGAGCGCAGGGACTTGCAAAATTATTTTTAGAAAATAAAAAAATTGTTGCGGGAATCGGAAGCGGAGTCGTTATAATGGCTAATGCGGGAATACTAAAAAATATTAAAGCCACTTGCTCAACGGCGGACGAATCACATGTTCGTCATGGCGAAGCGGATATAGTAGGAGATAATGTGGTAATTTCGGGAAATATTATAACGGCGGAAGGTTCAAAGTCAGCTAAAGAATTTGCGAATACTTTAATTAATGTTTTGAAAAACAACAATTAATTATTTAAAAATCAAACTCCATAGGGTCAAATCCCGTTCTTTTATTATTATTCATAGAGTCTATTTTTTTAATATCTTCCTCTTCCAAACTAAAATCGAATATATCTATATTTTCTTCTATTCTTTCTTTTGTAATAGATTTTGGAATTACCACTATTTTATTTTCTATATTCCATCTTAATATTATTTGAGCTACCGTTTTATTATATTTTTCGGCTATGCTTTCCAATGTTTTATTATCTATGAGTTTTCCTCTTGCAAGAGGCGACCAAGCTTCGATATTCATATTATGGCTTTTGCAAAACTCTATTAATTCTTTTCTATTTAAGTTCGGATGCCTTTCTATTTGATTGATTACGGGAGCGACTACGCAATTAGCGAATATATCGTTTAAATGTTTTATTTCAAAATTGCTCACTCCGATTGCTCTCGCTTTTTTGATTTGATATATATTTTCTAAAGCTCGCCAAGTGTCTAAATATCTTTCTTTTTTCTGTCCTGGCCAATGAATTAAAAGCAAATCGACATAATCCATATTTAATTTTTTTAAACTCTCTTCAAAAGATTCTCTAGTCGATTTATATCCTTGATTTGTATTCCATATTTTAGTCGTTATAAAAACTTTCTCTCTATCGATTCCCGTTTTTCTTATAGCTTCTCCAAGCTCTCTTTCGTTATCATAGAATTGAGCCGTGTCAAATTTTCTATATCCCGAATCTATAGCCCATTTTACGGCATTATACAATTCTTTTTTATCGGTTATTTTATATATTCCAAGTCCTAAAATCGGCATTTCGATTCCGTTGTTTAATTTTACATTTATCATTTTACATCTCCTTTTTATATTTAAAATATCAAAATATTCGCCTTAATTGATAATATGATTGAAATTCATTACTATAAGTTTCAAAATATTGAAAATATTGTTTTAACAATGATATTCTTTCTTCCACTGTTATATTTATATTAGTTTTTAAATCATTTCCAAATTTCATATTATCATTCCAACCATCTAGATATGCTTTAGCGAGGTTATAATTTAAAGTATTCTTTTTGAAACCTGTTTTTTCTAATTGAATAGGAGACATAGTATTAGATATTCGTAAATATAGGTCTTCAAATCTTTCCAACCAAATATCGTTTCCATAGTGACCATCCAGGCTATCGTTTGCTAAATTATCCGCTTGTTTAATAAAATAATTATTATAAGAATTATTAAGCCAACCATTATAATATGCTATTCGTATAGCATGCTCATATTCGGCAGTTTTAATTTTTATATATTCTTCTGTTGTCTTTGCTCCTATAAATATTAGACTAATACCTAATATTAATATTTTTCGTTTCATTTTTTACTCCATCGTTTTTATGTAAATTTAAAGCCCAATTTCAAGTATCTCTAAAACTTTATCACCCGCGGGAACTTTTATAGTAATCGTATCGCCCACTTTTTTTGTCAATAATCCTTTTGCAATCGGAGTTATAATCGTTATTTGATTTTTTGAAATATCCGCTTCCATCTCGCCGACTATTTTATATTCCAAAATTGCATCCGTGTTTTTATCTTTCACTTTTACTCTTTTTCCAAAAGTCACGGTATCTTTATCCAATTTTGAAGGGTCAATTATTTCACAGCTTGCTAAATCGCTTTCCAATTTTGATATTTGAGCTTGAAGTAATCCCTGTCTCTCTCTCGCCGCATGATATTCCGCGTTTTCTTTTAAGTCGCCTTTTTCTCTCGCTTCAGCTATTATTTCGGGTAAAGATTCAAATTCCGTTTTGAGCTCAAAAATTTTAACCTTTACATTATCGTATCCTTCTTTAGTTATAGGTTTTGCCATATAATTATCCTTATTTATTTTATTTAATTATAAACTATTAATTAACTTTTTCAACTTTAATTTTAAATTTTATACTAATTTTTACTTGTAAGGTTATTAACTATATGATATAATTATAAAGTATAGTTTATTAAATTTTTATTTTTATTACTAAGGGATATTAAGTTATGGAAAAAATCAATATATTAAAAATTATGGAATTATTGCCTCATAGATATCCTTTTTTACTTGTTGACAGAGTCGAAAGCATAGAAGAAGGAAAAATACATGCAATAAAAAATGTAACTTTTAACGAGCCTCAATTTACGGGACATTTTCCCGAAAGCCCGATTATGCCAGGCGTTCTTATGGTTGAAGCTTTAGCTCAAGTTTCGGGCATTTATTGTTATACAAAAATATTGAAGCCAGAAGAATACGATAAAAAATTTATGTTTTTTGCAAAAATAGATAATGTAAAATTTAAAAATCCCGTTATTCCAGGCGATATAATGGATATGTTTGTAAATGTAGAAGCTTTCAGCAATAATTTATTAAAAACGCATGGAGAAGTTAAAGTAGAAGGCAATCTTGCATGCTCTGCGGATTTGGGATTATTTTTAGTAGATAAAGAAGCAATGAAAATAAATAAATAAAATTAGGAAAATAAATGGAAAAAGAAATTCATGAAACGGCGATAATATCTAAAAGCGCTAAAATATCCGAAGGAGTAAAAATAGGTCCTTACGCTGTTATTGAAGGCGAAGTTAATATTGGCGAAAATACTATAATCGGCGCGCATACCGTTATTAAAGAATATACGACTATAGGAAAAAATAATATAATTCATCCTCATGCCGTTATAGGAGATTTGCCGCAGGATATAAGTTTTGACAGAAATAAAGTAAGTTTTCTTGAAATCGGAGACGGAAACGAAATAAGAGAATTTTCTAATTTGCATCGCTCATCTAAAGAAAACGGAAAAACTATTATAAAAAATAATTGTTATATAATGGCAACGGGACATGTAGCTCATGATTGCGAGATAAACGATAATGTGATTATATGCAATGGTTCTTTAGTGGCGGGACATGTAAGAGTGGAAAAAGGCGCTTTTATTTCGGGTAATTGCGTTATTCATCAATTTTGCGCTATAGGAGAATATGCAATGATAAGCGGAATGGCGGGAGTCGGCAGAGATATTCTTCCATACGCTTTAACTTCGCATGCGGGCGAGGCTATAGTATATAAATTAAATCTTGTAGGAATGAGAAGAGCGGGATTTACTTCTATTGAAATATCGCAGGCTGAAGAATCTTACAATATGTGGTATAATTGGAATAAAACTAAACAGGAATTTTTGGATAGATATTTAAACGATAATTCTTTAAATAAGATAGCTAAAAATATTGTGGAGTTTATATCAAAATCTAAAAGAGGAATAACTCCAAAAAAAACGGTATAATGAAAATATTTATAGCTACGGGAGAAGTATCGGGCGACATTCAAGGAGCGCTTTTAGCAAAAAAGATAAAAGAATTATCCCCAAATACGATAATAGACGGTTTCGGCGGAGTTGAAATGCAAAACTCTGGAGTTAATATTCTCTCCGATATGTCCACTTTATCGACTATGGGAATATTTGAAAGCATAAATCCAAAATTTGCTTTTAAGAAATTGGACGCATTTAAAATATTAAAAATGTATCTTAAAAAAAATAAAATAGATATTATGGTTTTAGTCGACAATCAAGGCGCTAATTTACTTCTTGCAAAATATTGTAAAAAAAATAATATTAAATATATTTATTATTTTCCGCCGCATGTGGGAATTTGGGGCGAATGGAACGCTAAAAGATTAATTTCGGCTAGAAAAATAATAACGCCTTTTAAATTCGATTACGAAGTATATAAAAAATATGGTTGCAATGTAGTTTATAGCGGACATCCTTTTGCCGATTTGAATTATAATTTAGATATTCCAAAATTAAATTTAGAAGAAAAAGAATGGACGGTTGGAATATTATTCGGAAGCAGATATCAAGAAATAAAAAAATTATCTCCCGTATTTATAAAATCAATGAAAATGCTTAACGATATGCTTTCTTCAAATATTAGATTTGTAATACCGATTGCATATCCCGAATACAAAAAAATGATAGAAAAAATAATTGCAAATCATAAAGACTTATTAAAAAATATATCCTATACTTTTTTAGAAGGAGAGAGCAAGGATTTTGTATATAAATATTCTGACGCTTTAATAATGTCAAGCGGAACTGCAAGCTTAATATCCGCATGCTACGGAAAACCTATGGTTATATGCTATAGAATTTCTTATATAACTTTTTTTCTTGGAAAAATACTTACAAATATAAAATATATCGGCATGCCAAATGTTATGCTTAACGAAGAAGCGGCTCCCGAATTACTACAAAGCGATTGCAATCCAAACGCCATAACAAGCCATATAATAAAATATTTAACCGATAAAGAATATTACAAAAAAGTAAGCGATAATTTAATTAGAGTTAGAGATATGCTTGGCGAAAAAAATGTTTTGGAAAGAGCGGCTAAAGAAATTATAAATTCGTAAATTCTTTATTTTTTAAAATAGATAAAAAGAGAGTTTTAAATATGCTTGAAGTAAATTCTCAAAGTAATTTTGACGATATAAAAAAAGTCGTTTCAAAAATTGGCAAAGAAATTATTGAATTCAATATTATTTGGCTTAATTTTATTACGAGAAAAAAAATAATATTTTTAATAAGCGAAATATTAAAAAAATACAATATAGAAAAATATAATGACGACATTGCATATATATTAATGGAACTTATTTCAAACGGAATAAAGGCAAGATATTTGCATATAATTACTATAAAATGTTTAAAAAATCTTTATCCTTCTTATAATCAAAAAATAGACAAAGAAGAATATTTTAACGACAATGAAATAATGATTCAATACTCCGATTTATTCAAAGAAGAAAAAAATAAAGAAAAATTAAAAAAATTAATGAAATTAGAAAAAAGTTTAATTAACGACATGGACGAAAATAATAATATAAATATTTTAGAAGACGAAAGATATAAAGAATTATTATCTTTTAGAGAAAACGATAAAAATAAATTTATAATAAAATTGATTATAGAAATTAAAAAAAACAATATCGAATTTAGTATTATAAACGATTCGCCTTTAATAATGATAAATAAAACGAGAATAGATTCAAAAAGATTAACTTTTAAAGAATATTATAATAAAGGAATGACTGAAAACTTTTTTATGGAACAGTTGGATAACTCTGAAAGCGCGGGATTCGGTTTGGCTTTATGCGATTTGAGACTTTATAATAACGGATTAAATCCGCATGAACATTTAAAAATTTACGATGAAAATAATAAAACTTATTCAAAATTAATTTTACCAATAAAACAGACTTTTAATTATTCATTATCTCATAATAAATATTAAATTATAATTCTTGGGCAATTTCTTCTATTTTGAATATTTCTAAAATATCGCCTTTTTTAATATCGTTGAAATTTTCAATTGAAGCGCCGCATTCGTATCCCGAAGCTACTTCTTTAACATCGTCTTTGATTCTTCTTAAACTTGATATTTTGCTTGTATATATTAAAACATCGTCACGCACAACTCTAACGCCCGAATTTCTTTCTATTTTGCCCGAAGTGACATAACAACCCGCGATAGTTCCGACTTTAGGAATATGGAATACATCTCTAACTTCAACGACTCCAATATCGACTTCTTTTTTAATTCTTTCAAGAGAGCCTTTCATAGCGTTTTGAATCGATTCTATAGCTTCGTAAATAATATCGTATCTTTCAATCGGTATTGAGAGTTTTTCCGATAATTCTTTAGCTTTTGCAGAAGGACGAACTCTATAAGCTATTATTATAGCATTTGAAGCATGAGCTAAATTAACATCGCTTTCTGAAACCGCTCCCGATGCGCTATATATTGAAACAAAACGAATTTTATCGCTCTGTATTTTATTCAAAGCGTCTTTCAAAGCTTCGGCGCTTCCATGAACATCCGCCTTGATTATCACTTTAAATTCTTTCATCGATTCGGACGCGATTTTTTCGTATAGATTTTCCAAAGTTACTTTAACATTAGCTTTCAAAGCTTCCTGCTGTTTTAATTGAACTCTCTTATCGGCTATCGCTTTAGCTTCTTTTTCGTCAAGCATAACATTAAAAGATTCTCCCGCTTCGGGAGTTTTTTCAAATCCTAAAACTTCAACGGGAGTAGAAGGCAAAGCTTCGTTTACTCTTTTACCTAAATCATTAACCATAGCTCTAACTTTTCCAACCGAAAGTCCGCAAACAAAATAATCTCCAATTTTCAAAGTTCCATTTTGCACTAAAACAGTTCCGACAGGTCCGCGTCCTTGCTCTAATGACGCTTCCAAAACTATTCCTATTGCTTCTCTATTAGGATTTGCTTTTAATTCAAGCATTTCAGCTTGCAAAATAATCGCTTCCAATAATTCTTTAATTCCCGTTTTATGTAAAGCGCTTACTCCTATATATTGAGTATCGCCTCCCCATTCTTCGGGTGTTAATCCATATTCCGATAACGCGGCTTTAACTTTATCCATACTAGCGTTTGGCAAATCCATTTTATTAACCGCGACTATAATAGGAACATTCGCTTCTTTTGCATGATTTAAAGCTTCTAAAGTTTGAGGCATAACTCCGTCATCGGATGCAACAACCAATATTACAATATCCGTGCTTTTCGCTCCTCTCGCTCTCATCATAGTAAAGGCTGCATGTCCTGGCGTGTCTATAAAAGCTATCTCTCCGCTCGGTATTTTTACTTTATAAGCGCCTATATTTTGAGTAATTCCTCCGCTCTCTTTTGCGGTTATATTGCTTTGCCTTATAGCGTCCAAAAGCGAAGTTTTTCCATGGTCAACATGTCCCATTATCGTAACTACGGGAGGACGAGGTTTTAAATCTTCTTCTCTATCTTCTTTTACTTCAATAGTCGCTTCTTCTTGCAATGATATTACATTTACTTTACAACCAAAATCGTCCGCTATAATCGTTGCCGTGTCGGAATCTATTATATCGTTTACTCTTGCCATCGTTCCCATAGCCATTAATTTTGATATAATATCGGAGGCTCTTAAATTCATTTTCTTTGCCAAATCGCCAACGGTAATAGTTTCCATTATATTAATTTCTTTTTCAACGCTTGCAAGTCTCTGTTCCTGCTGTCTTTTTTTAGCTTGTAATTTATTGAATATTTTATTTTCTTGTCTTAATGCAGCTTCGGCTTTAGCGTCTTTTATAAAATTCTTTTTATCGTAATCTCTTTTTTTAGAATCTCTTCTTCCACCGCCTTTTTGATATGAATTATCTTCTGTAGAAGTCGGAGCTTGAGCGGATTCTTTATTTGAATGTTTGCCAAAATGTTTATTGTCTTCTCCGAAAGACGATTTTTGTTTATTTTCTTTATGCTCTCTATTATGAGAGTAATTTTTTTCTTTAACTCTTTCTCTAAAATTTTCTTTAAAACCTTCTTTATTTTTTTTATTGATTTCAGTTTTATTATTTTCAGATTTTTTAGTATCTTCGGCTTTATCGGTTTTTTCAGTTTTGATTATTATTTTTTTCTTTACGACTTTTTTAACTTTCTTTTTTACCGCCGTAGCTTGAGTATCTTCGGTATTTTTTGTAGCCTTGCTTGAACTACTGGCTTTGGATTTAATGATAACTTTTTTGGGTTTATCGACTGTAATATTTTCTTTTTCTTTATCGCTTTTTTTAGGCATATAATCCTTTCCAGTAATTTTTAATTAAATTAATTTCCCCTTGGCAATAAATTAGTTTGTTGTATTTGTTGTCCTTGTTGTAAAGGAGAAAATTCGCCCAATATCGAATTATTTCTTTCTATAATGGCTTTATCTTTTAAGTCGGTTATATCTCTTTGAACTAATTGCTCAGAGTATGCGACTTTATATAATTGATTAATCGAAGGCATAGTTTGAGTATTATATTCCGTTATTCCATACATTTGAGATAATTGTTCTTTTGCCTGCTCGAAAAACGCTTTTGCCTGTTCTGTGGTAGGGTCTGGAATATTTTTACTCGCTTCTAATATAAGTTTTTGCAAATAATATTGAGCTTTAAGAGTTCTTATAGCCGCATTCATTATAGATTTTGCTTCTTCGGTTTCAAAAAATTTATCCTCTTCCGCTTTCTTTAATAAAAGAACATCTCTAATTAAAACTTCAGAATAATATTGTTTTGTGGCATTATCGTTTTTAGCCAAAGAAATTTGCTCGTCATTAGCGCCTTGATATTTCATTGAAGCCGTTAAATCGCTATCAAAAATACTTTTATTTATCGTAAGATTGTCGATTTTTACAACCCAATCTCCCTCGCCTCCCGATAAATAATTAACGGAATCTAAAGACGCCGTAGAGCCGCCTTTATTATTTGAACATGATAAAACCATAACCAAACTTATAAATAACATTGTAATTTTTTTTAAATACATAAATTTTCTCCTTCTTAAAAAAATAAAATAAAAAATAATTTAATGATTTTATAGTTTACCATAATATAGATATTTCTGCAAGTAAAAATTAATAAAAATTTATTATTTTTTACGAGCAAAATTTTACAAAAAACTTTTTATTTTTTTAGTATAAAAAACAAAAATTAAAAATGTTTTAATATTATAATCAATAATTATTTATTCAAAACTTTGTATAAAAACTCTTTAGTTCTGTTATGTTTAGGATTATTAAAAAACTCTTCGGGTTTTTCGTCTTCAAGTATCTTGCCATCGTTCATAAATAATATTCTTGTAGCCACATTTTTTGCAAATCCCATTTCATGAGTTACTATAAGCATAGTCATTCCTTCTCTTGCAAGCTCAATCATAACATCCAAAACTTCCTTTATCATTTCAGGGTCAAGCGCCGAAGTAGGTTCGTCAAAAAGCATAACTTCAGGCTCCATTGCCAAAGCCCGCGCAATCGCTATTCTCTGTTTCTGTCCGCCAGAAAGTTGATTTGGGAAAGCGTATTTTTTATCTAAAAGTCCCACTTTATTTAAAAGATTATCCGCCTTTTTTTCGGCTAATTCCAAAGAATAATTTTTAATTTTTATAGGAGCTAATGTGATATTTTTTATAACATTTTTATGAGGAAATAAATTGAAATGTTGAAAAACCATTCCAACTTTTTCTCTTATTTTATTTATATTCGTTTCTTTGCTTAAAATATTTTCTCCGTCAATAAATATTTTTCCTTCGGAAGGCTCTTCAAGTCTGTTTATGCATCTTAAAAAAGTGGATTTTCCGCTTCCAGAAGGTCCGATTATCGCTATTATCTCGCCTTTTTCTACATTAATATCAATTCCGTTTAATACTTCAAGTTTGCCGAATCTTTTGTGTAAATTTTCTATTTTAATCACTTTCCTTTAATCCTTTTTCTATATTTCGCATAAACAGAGCAAAGATAGAAGTCAATATTAAATATATTATTCCAACCGCAATCAAAGGTTCTACTCCTCTATAAGTTTGACTTGTTATAATATTCGCCGAACGAAGCAAATCTATTCCTCCGATAAATCCAACAATAGAAGTTTCTTTAAGCAAAGTTATAAACTCGCTAACTAAAGCGGGAAGTATTTTTTTTATAGCTTGCGGAATTATAATTTCTTTCATTGATAAACCGTAATTCATTCCCAAAGCTCGAGCGGCTTCCATCTGTCCTTTATCGAGTCCTTCAATTCCAGCTCTTATTATTTCTGCTACATAAGCGGATGAGTTTATGCCAAATGCAATTCCCGAAATTAATAATATTGGAGTATTTCTTAAAGAACCGATAAAAATTACATTTGCCCAAATCATTAACTGAACTACCGCGGGAGTTCCTCTTATAAGATTGACAAATCCAAAAGCCAATTTTGAAATAGGATTAAAATTTTCGTATCCTTTTATATTTTTTAACGGATAGAAATGCGAAAGTTCCATAAGCGCTATAAATATTCCAAGCGCTATTCCAAGCAATGCAGCAAAAGCTGTAGTTCCAATGGAAAATAGAAGTCCCTTAATCATATACATATATCTGCCGTTAGTAAAAAATATATCTTTAAGAAGCCCTAAATATTCCATTTAATTTTCCGTTTATATAATTTTTTATAATTAAAATTTTAAGATAAAAACTTTTTACAAATTAAAATATTTTTATTTAAAATATTTATTTAATAAAGCGTCATAAGTTCCGTTTTCTTTAAGAGTTGCTAAAGCTTTATTAATATCGTTCAAAAGTTGAGTATCTTCTTTTCTAATAGCTATTGCATATTCTTCGCTTTGAGAATCCGTTTCAATTAATTTTAATTCTGGGTTTTGAGCGGAGTAATTTTTTGCTGGCTCATAATCCAAAACTACTGCTTGAACTTTTTTAGATTTCAAAGCCATAATAGCTTCCGAAGTGGCGTTATATCTTTGAACTTTAACATTTGTAATTTCAGATACGATTATATCGCCCGTATATCCTAAAACCACGCCAACATCTTTTCCGATTAAATTGTCGAAATTATTTATTCCGTTTTCGTCTTTATTAACTACTATAGCCTGTTGCGATTTATAATAAGATTCGGAGAAATTAACGAATTTTTTTCTTTCTTCAGTTGCCGTCATTCCCGCTATTATTAAATCTATTTTTTTTGTTTGTAATGCGGGAAGCAATCCGTCAAAAGCCATATCCTCGACTTCAATATCTTTGTTTATAAGTTTGGATATTTCGCCGATAAGTTCTATATCGAAACCTACAATATTTCCGCCCTCTCTATACTCGAAAGGTTCAAACTCTGCATTTGTTCCGACATACAATTTTTTATTTTCCTTTTCGCATCCAATAATTGCAATAAAAATTATTGCAGAAATCATAATTAATTTTAGAATACTATTCTTTAACATAAAATACTCCTCAAAATTTTTAATTTTTTATTTAAATAATTTTATATAATTATTAGAAAAAATCAAGTAAAAATTATAAAATAATTAATTTATTTACCTCTAAAAAGGATTAATCAAATTCTTATTTTTAATAAAATTAATCGGAGTTAAAATTATATAAGAAATTAAAAAATTGAATAAAGAGATAATACATGAAAATATTAAAAGCGAAGAATAAATATTTAAATTCTGATTTATAAATAATAATATATATTCGGGTATTTTAATATTAAATAATATTTTTATAATTAAAAGCAAAGTATTAAATATTAAAGATAAAGCAAATATAAAAAACATTCCTTTCCAAGCATGCGAAATGTCGGCGGGACTTAATTCCATATGCGAGGCAATAGAAATTGAAAGATAAATAAAAATCCAAAATCCGATATTCTTAAAAGATTGATTTGATAGAATATTTTTAATAATATTTTTAAATATATTCGCTATTGAAATAAATATATTTGAAATTCCGCTATAAATCATATTTAATATTCCAGCGGATTTATCATAATCGATATTAATCGAAAAAATATTTTCTTTAAGCTCGGGCGCTAATAATAAAAAAAGAAAATAAACTATTAAAGCGCCAATTATAATAGGTCCAACGCCAATAAAAAAATTTCCTATTTGTTGATACCAACTTCTTGAATCGTAGCTATGAAGAACATAACCTATAGTTTCCGATTTCGTGGTAAATAATTTTATATCGTTTATTTTATGATTAAATATAATGCAAAATAATGCATGAGATAATTCATGAATCGGAGTTCCAATCCAGCCCGTTATATAAAGTTCGGTTTTTGCGCCTAAAGTTTTTGCAAATATTCTTCTTGTCATTGAAGAGAGAACATATAAAATAAAACCGAAAATTATTATATTTCCAAATAATCTAAATAAATCTATTAAAGTTTTTGAGAAAATAATCGCTATAAAATAAATTATATCTTTAAAAGTTTGCATAAACATTTTTATTTTATCGGAATTAAAATAAATCATAATAATCGCAAAAAATTATATAAGATTTTTAATTTATAAATTATAGTAGAAATGCCGTCAGAAATTGTATGCATATCAAGATATTTAATTTTAAAAATTTAAAAAATATGTATGAAATGTAGTATTTACCCCCCCCCCCCCGAATATGAAATTATTAAAAATTACTAATATTAACTAATAAATCGCCCTATAAGTAGTTGACATTTTATAATTAATTGTTATTCTAAAAATTAAATAACAAAAAAATAAACAAAAAGGAGAATAATATGTTTAAGAAAATCATATTATATATTTCTGTAGCGGCGGTATTAATAATAGCTGCCCCTACAAAAGCTCAAGCGGCTTTTCCAGATGGAGACGCTGTTGGAGCGATGCTCATGGGAGGTTGGCCAGTTGGAGGAGCTATAGGAGTAACTGGACAATCTAGTAAAGTGCCAGTAATGTTCGGAGGAACGGTTCGATTCGGAGTTGGTCATTTCGGAGTAGGTTTTACTGCCGACTGGTGGGGTTTCAAACATAATTTTGGACCCGCTGGAGATTCTGACGCTTGGGTATATCTTGGACCTGGAGGAGCTTTTACAGTGGACTTCGGTAGCGGTGGATATTGGTTTTTAACCGCTGGTTTAAGGATGCCTGTAGGTTTCTCGTTTATCGTTAAGAAAAATTGGGAAATATTTATAGAAGTTGCTCCGACTGTAAATGTTGTAGCCGTTGGAAATTCTGGATTTTATGTCTTTGGCGTGCGTATCGGCGATGGCGGAAGATTCTGGTTGCCTGGATTATTAGGCTTTGGAGGAGAATTCGGATTTAGATATTGGTTCTAATTTTCATTTTTTTCTACTTGTTAATTAGAAAACTATAAAGAGCCTCGTTTTATAACGGGGCTTTTTTATAACAATTAAATATTATTTCAAATTGACAAATAACTTTTATTTTGATAAAATATAAATTAATCGCTTTAACATTTAATATTTTATTAATAATTATTTATTTACATTATGGAAAAAAATTATAAAGTAATAGCAAGAAAATATCGCCCTCAAACTTTTGAAGAGGTTATTGGACAAGAACATATAACAAAAACAATTTCAAAAAGCATAGCTCAAAAAAAAATAGCGCATGCTTATTTATTTTCAGGTCCGCATGGAGTAGGCAAAACTTCTCTTGCAAGAATAATTGCAAAAGCTTTAAATTGCGTTAATGGTCCTACAGATAAACCTTGCGGAGTATGTCCTTCATGTTCGCAAATAGAAAATGGAAATCCTCTCGATGTTATTGAAATTGACGGCGCAAGCAATAGAGGAATTGAAAATATAAGGACGATAATTGAAAATGTGAGAATATCGCCCGTTTCGGGAAAATATAAAATATATATTATTGACGAAGTTCATCAAATAACAAACGAAGCTTTTAACGCTTTATTAAAAACTTTAGAAGAGCCTCCGTCTCATGTGGTTTTTATATTAGCGACAACCGAAGCCGAAAGAGTTTTACCGACTATAAGAAGTAGATGTCAACAATATACTTTTAAGTCTTTGGGAATAAACGATTTAGAAAAAATTCTTAAAGTAATACTCGATAAAGAAAATATAGCTTATGAAGACGAAGCGATTTTTTTAATTTCAAAACAGGCTAGAGGTTCGGTTAGAGATAGCGAAACTATTTTAGAAAAAATGATTGCCTATACAACGGATAAAAAACTTATAAGCGCGTCAGATGTAATTGCGGTTATTGGCGGAAATAATTTTAGTTTTGTTAAAGAGTTTTTCGATATTATGATTTCGGGAGATAAAAAAAATTATTTTCTATTTATAAAAAAATTATTTGAAGAAACGGTTGATGCAAGAACTTTTATAAATAATTTAATCGAATATATGCGAATCGTCCTTATGATTAAAAGCGGAATTAACGATATAAAACTTCTTGAAATAACGGAAAACGAAAGAGACGATTTGAAAATTTTTGCAAGTCATTATAGCGACAATGAAATTGAAAAAATACTTGATTATATACTTTCTATTGAAGAGAGAATAAGAAACGCTGCAAATCCAAAAACAATATTTGAAATGCGCGGAATTATGCTTTTGAATACGGATAATTTAATAAGCCCGCTTGATATAGTTTCCTCTTCAAATATTTCAATAAGCGAAGATAATAATATTAATTTTGAAAATATTAACGAAGAGAGAAATTTAAATAATTTTAATAATAGAATTGAAAATAAAACTCAATACGATTCTGCGTTAAATCCAGACGATAAAAGAAGAATATTCTATAATAAAATACTTTCTTATATTGAAAGAGAAAGCCCAAGCATATATTCTTTACTCTCTCAAGGAAATCCTATCGAAAGCAGAGGAGCTACTTTAATAGTTTCGCTTCCAGATACTATATACGAGACGATTCAATCGGATAAAAGAATTCCCGATTTAATAGCGAATGCAATTCCAAAATTTACAAAAAATAAAGAAGTGGCGATTCAATTTCAAAAATCTTTAGAAGGCGATATAACGGATAAACTTAAAAATAGATTGCAAGCGACTCCCGTAGATTCTGAAAATTTATAATTAAGGAATTAATATTTATGCGGTTTAATAGATATAATCTAATCGAAGCTGTGAAAAATAACGATATTAATAAAATCAATTATATATTAAAAAGCGGAAAGGCTGATATTAATATTAAAAACAATAATGGAAAAACCGCTTTAGATTTAGTGAATACTGAAGGAATAAAAGAAGTATTGAGAAAAACGGGAGCTAAATAATAATTTAATCTTTTATAAGAATTTGTTTTAATTTATAATTAAACATATAATATTTTTATATTTAATTTTAATCTTAAAAATTAGGAGATAAAAAATGATAATTCTAAAAGCAATAATTCTAATAACTATTATAATTTTAGCGGCGATAACCTGTTCTGCAAATTCAAAAAAAGAAACATTCAAAATAGAAGAAAACGGTAACGAATATATAATAAGCGCTGACAATATTAACGATGAATTTATTAAAGTGGAAATAACTGATGAGATATATGAATTCACGCCTTTAATGTTTGCCTCATATTCTAGCAACTATGAATTGGCTACATTTTCAATAAGAAATGGAGCCAATGTTAACGCCGAAGACAGTTTTGGATTTACTATTTTAATGTGGGCTTCAAGCGGAGGAAATTTAGAAATGGTTAAACTATTAGTAGAGAATGGAGCCGACATTGACGCAAAAGATTATGAAGGTTGTAGTTCTTTAATGTGGGCTTCACTTGAAGGGCATTTAGAAATAGTTAAATATTTAGTAGAAAAAGGAGCGGATATTAATATTAAAAATGAAGATGGCAAGACGGCTTTAGATTGGGCGGCTACTGAAGAGATAAAAGAAATATTAAGGAAAGCGGGATACAAATAAAATTTTATTAATTTGGATTGCCACGCCAATAAGTTGGCTTGCAATGACGAAAGTTTTATAAAGTATTTTTAAAATATTCTTCCAAAATATTATCTTCAATATTTATAGAAATTATTTTTTTACTGCTCTTTTCTCCTCTTATTATTTCAATATCTTTTTTCTTTAAATTAAGTTCTTTAGATAAAAATTCTATTATCGATTTATTCGCTTTGCCGTCAATCGCTTTTGCCATTATGCGAATATAATAATTTCCGTTTTCTTTTTTGAAGCTATTTGATTTTGCTCCAGCGGTTATTTTTATTTCTAAATTAATCATTTGTTTTTATATCGTAAATAAATGAAATATATTAAATAAAAAACTATTTTGACATAATAATAATATTTTGGTATAATAATTTTTATAAAAATCAGAGGTTTATATGAATAAAAAATTTTTTGCTTATATAGAATACGATAAAGAAAGCGAAGTATATGTAGGTTATATTCCTTCAGTAAACGGAGCGCATACTCAAGCCGATACATTAGAAGAACTTAACGAAAAATTAAAAGAAGTTTTAGATTTATGCCTTGAAGAAATGAATAATGACGATATAAACAGCATTCCAGAATTTATAAAAATAGAAGAAATAGAATATATATGAGTAAGCTTATCTTAAAAAATGCCAAAACTATAGAAAAACTTTTATTAATGTTAGGCTTTGTAAAAAAGAGACAAAAAGGAAGCAATATATTTTATAAACATATTGACGGAAGAAGCACGGTTATTCCCTTTCATTCAAATAAAAATATAGCGAGACCTTTATTAAGAAAAATATTAAATGAAATTCAATTAGATATAGAAGAATATAACAATTTAATAAAAAAGTTATAAATAAAAAACATTCTCAAAATTATTTTTTATAAAATATATATGCTTTTTCTTTATTATAAAACCGCTTTTAAAATCGAAAATTGATTAATCAAGCGGTTTTATTTTTTAATTTTATTCTCCATTCGTAATAAACGGATTAGTAGTTATATTTTTATTATCTTCGTTATTTTCATTTGCAGAATTATCTTCAGACGAAATATTTTCTTCTTTATATTTATCAATAACATATTTTATAAAATGTTTTATAATAAACAAATTATACGGTTCGATATTTTCTCTACATTCAATTTTTTCTATAATATCGTCCGTATTCGCTTCGTATTGTTGATAATTATTTTCGTATTCTTTCGTTTTATCTAGTTCTTCATTTAATATTTTTTCTTTAAAAAGTATTTCTTTTATTTCAAGAATAAATTTATTTTCATTATCTTTATTATCATCCATATCCACAAATAATTCTTTGCAATTTATTTCTATGCATGAATTTTCTTTGTCTATCATTATTTTAGCCTTATCGTTATTTCCAAAGTATGAAAAACAAAAATAATTTTCAATATCTAAAATAATATTATTGTCTTTAAAATATCTTTTTTCAATTTTTTTTGAAACTAACCCTATTTTTATTAAAGTATTGGTTAAAATATTTTCGTCTATTTTTTCTTTTAAAAATATTGATGTAGATGGCTTTAATAACTTTTCTAAATCTAAATCTTTAAATGCGTCTACTATAAAATCAAAAAATCCCATTTTAATCATTTTATTTCTCCTTAATTTTTAATTTTCTTTTTTAATTTTTGATTTTTAAAGTAATTCTTAAAAGTTATGTTGGATATAAAGAATATACTCTAAAAAAGATTATATTAATCATTTTGCCTACCTATAGATTATTTTTATTTATTATTTTATTTATAGCCGAAGATTTAATATATTATTGGCAAAACGCTAATATCCTTACTTTTACATTTCGGACATTTTACGCCTCTTACCTTCGATATATTTGCATGCGCCTTTTTTCCTTTGAGTATATCAAAAATTTTGAGTGCCTCAAAAATGTCTAAAACTCCCGAATCCCACTTTCCTTCAAAAATATTACCGCAGGAATTACATGTATATTTAGTAGGTCCTTGAACTACATTACTCATTTTTATACTCCTTAATTAAATATTATCTCTTATCTCCTCAATTCCCAAAACTGCTTGTTTATATAATTCTTCATATTCTTTTTTATTTTCAAGCTGTTTTTTAAGCTCTTCCGCATCGCTTTCTATCGAGCTTGAAATATCTTTTATAAGATTATTCGCTTGTTCGTCAAGTTTTGCCGTTATTTCGGAAGATTGACTATCAACAATTTTTTCTATATCTTTAATTATATCCAAAGTGGTTTTTCTCATAGCTTTTCGCATAGTTTCTACGGATGTTTCTTCTTTATCCGATACGCTTTCAATTATAATATTAGTATAATCTTTATCTAATCTAACCGAACTTATAGATAATGAACGCAAAACTTTTTTTAGAGGTAAAATAATAGCGTTATAATCAAAATCTACATCGGATAAACTTTCTTCAAAAACCTCTAAAATTTTATTAGCTATATTTTGACAGAAATCATTTATATCAAAAATATTTTTGCATGTATTATTTATGATTTTCTTAATTTCATTTGTCATTTTTAATACTTGTTCTATAGCGTCTTGAGTAGAAGCGTAAGATATATTTCTTGTTCTCGTCTCTTGTCTATATCCTCCTATATTAAAAAATCTAGCTATTCCGCTTAAAATCCCGTCTTTTTCTACCATAACGGTGTAATCTTCCGTTTTTTCTCTTTTCTTTACTTCGGAATTCATATCTATTATATCGTTTATTTCGGTTAATAAATCATTGAATTTTGATTTTACCTCATGCGTTTTTTCGTCATAGCAGTCGTTTATATTATGTTTTAATTTCTCCAAATTATTAAGAGTAGATTTAACTTTATCTTCCAACGATTTAATATCTCCGTTTGATAATTTTTCTTGCTTATCTTTTACGCTTTTATCCAATTCTTCTATTGAGCTTGTGAATTTATCCATAAATCCCGAATATGCATTATTTGAACGCTCTTCAAATATCTTTTTCTTTTCAGAAACGATTTTTGGAATAATATCAGAATTAAAAATTTCAATTCCGCTTAATTCTTTAAATTTTTCCGCATCGTCTAAAAAATGAGGAAACGCTCTTATAATATTATTTTTTATTCTCTCTTCGTTTTTTGATAAATTGCCGTAATGTTTATAAATATCATAACAAGACGAACTTACATAATTAGGCGGAAATGCATTTTCAAACATATCTCTTATATTTTGTCTTTGACTGTCTTTTATTCTCGCTTTAAATTGCTCGTTTAATACATTTTTAACGCCGACTTGAGCCGTTTTAATATCGTTATTGTATTTTTGACTTTCGCCAATCAAACCGTTATCAAATTTACTTCCTATAACTATAACTCTGCTTATTCCTTCTTGTGGAATCTGCTCGGAAAATAAACTTATATCTTGCGAATCGAAAAATTGACTCGAAGCGCTTAATAAAAATACTACATCGCATTTACCCAAAAAATTTCTCGTTAAAGCTCCTCTACTTTTAACTGGGTCGTTTAATCCTGGCGTGTCAACTATATCAAAATCTTTTATCGCTTCTATATTTAAAAATATTTCAATATATTTAACTATAGGCATATATTTTCCGTTTACGCCGACATAATCTTCAAGTCTATTTTTAAGAGCGTCTATAGAATCTATTCCTTCCAAAATTTCAAAATTATCGCTTTCTTCAGAGTTTGACAATTTATTTCTTAACTCGCCTTCGTTTTTCTTAAAATTCTCAAAAATTTCATAAAACGATTTAACGCTGTCGCTTAATTCTACCATTCCTAATAATTGAGCGTCAGTTAATTTTGTTTCGGGTTTTCCTTTCTTTTTAAGCTCTTCGTTTAATTTATCTCTTTCTCTAATCATTGCTTTTTTACAATCTTTCGCTCCATTTTCTATAGTTTCAAAATCGCTTTTGCTAAAAAAATGAACTTTTGCCGAAATATTTTCAGAATATCTTATTTTTGTAAGCGCCGCAGTCATTGGAGTAGCGGCTTTTGGCAAAATATCCGAACTATTGAAAAATAAAGCGTTCAAAAAAGACGATTTCCCCGCTTTAACCTGTCCGACAATTCCTATTGTTAGAATTTTATCTTCGCTTTCAAGTCTTTTATAATTTTCTAAATAATTATTAAAGTCGTTTTCAATATCTCCCAATATTGATTTGTCTAAAATCTCAAAATAATTTGAATTTTTTAATTTGTTTATTAATTCTTCAATTTTTTTATTATTTTCCATATTATTTAATTCTCCTTTTATTTTGATAAATTTCTTATATGTTTATTATATTCTTCTCTCTTTCTATTATATAAAGATTCGCCTAACAAATCTAAACATTTATTTTTGGAATTTTCTAATTCTATTATAAAGTTTTTTATATTTGTTCTATTTTGATTTACATTTTTTAGAGCTTCGTCTATTGATTTATCTTTTCCTATTCTGCTATCAAACCAGTCTTTTATTTTTGCAATATTTAAAGCTGCTGTATAATAGGCTAAATCTCCATCCATATCTTCATAATATTTTTTAAATTCGTTAAAGATTTTATTTAAATCTTCCAAGTAATTTCTTTCTATGCTGTTATTTTCGCTTTCAAAGAAATTAAATAATTTACTCTCGCCTTCTTTATAGTCTTCAGGATATTTTGAAGAATAAACAACTATATCTTTATAATCAATTCCTCTACTGTCTAGTAAACTTTTACTTTCTTCAACAATTTTGTCTATATCTTCTTCGCTCTGAACATCCGCCTTATTGAAAACTATTAAAATATCTTTACCGTTTAATTCTTCTTTTTCAAGAAAATCTAAATCGTTTAATCTTATAGTGCCGTTTTCCATACTCACAACCCAAATAATATTATCAGCTTGAGCGATACCTTTCATAGCTATATTGCTGTCGTCTTCTGTAGCGTCTTGCCCTTGTCCCGTATAGCCCGGCGTATCAAGTAAAGCTATATTTTCATATTTTAATTTTTGAGTATGAAGCGAAACATATTTTACCATACTATGAACATCTTTATCATATTCTTTAGTAAAAGTATGCGTAACGAAATCGTAAAATTCTTTATCGACTTTTGTCTGTCCGCTAAAACAATTTCTTATATATAAATCGTTATCTTTTTCATATACTACAAAAGTGTTTATTGCGGTAGTAGGCTCTATCGAAGTTGGAAGTATATTATCTTTCAAAAAAGAATTAATCATACTCGTTTTACCCGAACTAAACTGCCCGCATAAAGCGATTATATTTTTATGATAGAATAACGGAAAATTAATCGCATCTTCAATTTTCTCCAAAAGCTCGTCAAAATTTTTAAATAATTTTCCGCTCGGCAAATCATATTCTATGCATTTATTAATCAAATCGTTATAAACTATTCGCATTTTATCAAACGCTTCGGTTTGCTCGTTTTTTTCGGGTCTGTCGGATAATATATCCAAAACTTTTTTATGTTTATCTATAGCTTTTTTATGATTATTTATAGTCTCTTCTTTTTCTTCAAGTTTAATATTAGTTTCTTCCAACTCCGTTTTAACTTTATTATAATCGCTTTCTTTTTCAGAAAGTTCGTTTTTATATTTGGTTAATTCAGAGTTTATATTTTTAATATTCTCTTCTTTTTCAAAAATATTTTTATTTAAATTATTTATTTTATTTTTATATTTGCCAATATTAATTATTAATATTAGCGCCATTATAAAAATTAACGCTATTGAAATTATAATTAATATATTTTCATTTATCATTCTTTAATCTCCAAAATTAATTTTTCTGTTTTCTCAATATCCGCTTTCAATATCTCTTGCTTTTCATTAAACTCTTTTTCCGAATCTTCTTTTTCTTTTTTTGCCTTTTCTAAAGCTTCTTTTATATTATTCTGTTCTATTTCAAATTTTTCCCTCACGGCTTTAATAAAAGCGTTCGTTTGTTCGTATATACAACTTTCAAGTTTACTTCTAATTTGCGAAAGAACATTTGGAATAACGCTTCCCAATATTTGACTTTTTATATTTTCGTTTTGGCTTGCTTCTCTACCCGATTTAAATAAATTTCCTAAAAATGGAATAATAGCCGCAACTAAAGTTCCTACTATAGGAAGAGCTACCGAAGCCATTGTAAGAGAAGTGACAGCGGCGGTAGTTAATAAAGTTCCAGCTGCGGTAACTCCAGCCGTTGGCAAATATTTTTTTAACATTTCCATAACGACATTAACTCCAGTGTCTATTAATTTATTTTCAGCGTCAAGATTGCTAAAACTAACAGGCGATATTTGAAGTTCGCCGACTATCGAGTCAAAATTAACTTGAAGCCTTCCATATATTTCCGTAAATAATTCTTTCAAATGTCTATCGGAACTTGAAATTATAACGGGACGAACAAGCTGATTTATAGTATTTCCGAAAGATTCTGAATTTTCTTTTGCCTTCATAACGAGCATATCTACATTTTCGCTTAATGTGTTTGATATATCCGAAAGTATTGCGTCCGTAAGTTGATTATTCGCCTTATTTTTTATAAAATACGCTTCTTTTTCAATGCTTTTTTCTATATCTTGAGATTTCTTTTCAAGCTCTCTAATATTTTTATTAATTTCGTTAATATCAAATCTATCGTATTTTAATTTGCGGTTTAATTCTTTTAATAAATCTTCAAGTATTAATTTCAAACTTGAATACAAATTATTTTTAGCTATATCGACAGTCTGCATATTTGATAAAATATTTTCAAAATCTTCAATATCCGAATTATGAGGCGAAACTTTGCCTACAAATACTTTTTCTCCTATATGATTTAAAATTGTCTCTTCCGTATTTTTAATTATATCTTCAATATCGCTTTCTTCTTTCTGCTCGTATTTTGAAAGTATAAAACCAAATTTTAATTTATATAAATCAAGCTCTTTCAAAAAATCTAAAAGAGATTTTTTAATCGTTCCGTTTTCAATATCCATTATTATTATGAAGTAAGAAGCCGAACTTATATAATTTTTTATAGCCTTATTATGCTGTTCGTATCCCGAATCAAGTCCAGGCATATCGACTATTGTAATATCTTTCAAATTCATTAATTTATCGCTATTTAAATGCATGCGAACAAAAGAACAATTTTCAATAGTCAAATCTTTTAACTCGGCTATACTTTTTCTGCTTGATTCGTTTTTATCCGACACGACTTCCAAATATTCGTCACTGTCGTAAACAAATTCGCAAGCTACCGAAGTTTTCGCTTCAATTCCTGTTGGCAGTAATTTCTCTTTATCAAAATATTTATTTAGAATACTGCTTTTACCCGCGCTGAATAAACCTATAAGCGGGGCGTTAATCTTAAAATTTTTTACTGTATTTTGCATTTCCAAAAGGCTTTTTGACAAATTTTCAAAACTATATTTTGTATTGATATTTGAAGCCTCCTCGATTACCGTTAACGCGTTTTTCTTTACTAATTCTACGGACATAATATTTTCTCCTTTCTTTTATATTTTAAATAATTTATGAAAAATTGAGTAAATTTCTTAAAAAATAATTCTTTAGATAGCAAATGATTGTATCTTTTATAAGTAAGTA
>ERZ1673700.1124-NODE-1124-length-28697-cov-11.754626_pt1 | contig 28697 bp, 26 predicted proteins | sample MGYA00580230_ERZ1673700 | MGnify/ENA primary metagenome ERZ1673700 (study PRJEB41218, sample SAMN15661782) | gut metagenome | host: Homo sapiens | place: Canada: London | collected 2015-08-20/2019-03-30 | study: EMG produced TPA metagenomics assembly of...
GCGGTTACGGGAAAGATTTGTAAAGAAGTAGATATGGATAAATTTAACGCTAAATATACATCCTATTCTGAAAATATATAAATTATTGAAAGCTATTTTTTAGGCAGGGATTAAATCCTTGCCTTTTTTATTCGCCTATAATTTTTATCAAAACTCTTTTATTTCTTTTTCCGTCATATTCTCCGTAAAAAATCTGCTCCCAAGTTCCAAAATCAAGTTTGCCATTCGTAATTGCAACGACTACCTCGCGTCCCATAATTTGCCTTTTCATGTGAGCGTCAGCGTTATCTTCGTATCCGTTATGTTTATATTGACTATGCGGTTTTTCGGGAGCTAATTTTTCAAGCCAAATTTCAAAATCGCTATGAAGTCCGCTTTCGTCATCGTTTATAAATACGCTTGCAGTTATATTCATTGCATTACATAAAATTAATCCTTCCTTAATTCCGCTTTCTTCCAAACATTTTTGAACTTCGGGAGTTATGTTTATATATCCTCTTCTTTTAGGATAATTAATATCCAATACTTTTCTGTAAGATTTCATTTATTTCTCTCCAATTAAAATAATTCTTAAATTATACAAAACAAATAAAAATTGTCAAAAAAATTATTTGCATTATAATTAAAAATATGATAATAAGCGCAAGCAGAAGAACCGATATACCATCGACTCATTGCGAATGGTTTTTAGAAAAATTAAAAGATAAATATGTTTTAGTTCAAAATCCTTTTAATAAAAATAAATTCTATAAAGTAGATTTGAGTAAAGAAAATGTAGACATAATAGTTTTTTGGAGCAAAAATCCGAATATAGATTTTTTAGAAGAAGTTAGAAATATGGGATATAAATTTTATATTCATTTCACTATAACGGCTTACGATAAAAATATAGAAAAAAATATTCCAAATAGAGAATTATTAATAAAAAAATTTATTAATATAAGCGATAGATTCAAAAAAGATAAAATAGTTTGGCGATACGACCCGATTATTTTAAATAAAGAATTTAATTCAAATTATCATATTAAAAATTTTTCTTATATTTCAAACGCTCTTAAAAATTATACGGACGAATGCATATTTAGTTTTGTTCAAATATATTCAAAAATAAAAAATGTATTTAAAGATATAAATAACGATATTGAAGAGCGTAAAAATTTAATTAATGATTTAAAAGAAATCGCTAGCAAAAATAATATAATATTAAAAAACTGTTCGCAGAGTTTTGATAATATAGAAAATTCTTCTTGCATAGATAAAAACAGAATAGAAAATATTTTAGGATATAAAATAAAAGAAAATAAAGATAAAGGGCAGAGGAAACTTTGCAATTGTATAAAAAGCGTAGATATAGGAACTTATAACACTTGCCAAAACGGATGCATATATTGTTATGCAAATAAATAAATAAAAAGAATTGATTTTTTATTTAATTTAAATTATAATATTTTCACTTTATAACTTTTACTTAATTTAAGGCTTTATATTTCAACTTTTATTTTTTATAATATATAAATAATAAGGAGTTAAAAATGGCAGAAAAACAAATACTTAATTTTGAAGCCGAAACTAAACAAATTTTAAATTTAATGGTTCATTCTATTTATACTCATAAAGAGATATTTTTAAGAGAACTTATTTCAAAAGCAAGTGATGCTTTGGATAAGGCGAGATTTGAATCCATAACTAAAAGCGACAAATATGCGGGAATGGATAATTTGAGAATAAAAATAGAAATAGACGAACAAAACAGAATTCTAACGATAAAAGACAATGGAATAGGTATGACAAAAGAAGATGTTATACAAAATATCGGCTCTATTGCAAGAAGCGGAACTAAATTTAGACGCCTTACTAATCATAAAATTAAAAAAGTATTACAATAATTTATCGGTAAAATAAGATTTTACTTGAAATGTTTTATATTATAAAATATTCAATGCATATTTTATAATTAAGGCTTACGAAGTTAATTTTAATTTCACTCCATAAGCCTATATATTTATAAAATTTTAAAAATAATAATGGATTCCCGTAGAGCCGTTAAATACTAATTTGATATCATTATTTAATGTTTTCATATCATCGGCAAAACGAGATGTTCCTCCAGCTTGCATCTCTAGATACAATTCTAAACTTTTTACGGGACGAATATATAACTCTCCGTAAACCACATAACCCAAAGACATGAAAGGCGTTTTTCTTCTGCTATTCATATCGCTGGACGCGTATATGCCTTTAGCGTTTATTATCGTATACGATATGGAAGGTTCGAGATACAAATGTATATTTCCGTCTTGGGAGGTCGCCATGAGCCCAACGGGAATAGCCACATTTACTCTATAAGGTTCTATGGCATACATACCTTCGGGTATGGAAGCCACATATCCTCCAGATAAACCAGAAGCCAAGTTGGGGTCGCCTTGCGCTCCCGCACTTTGACCAGCTCCCTTAGCCGCCGTAAAAGGCTGCAATCCTTTAGCCGTTATATCAAAGTTATCATATATCGAAAACACGCTCGTTGATGATAAATTATGCAATTTAGTCGGCAACGATTGGTCGTATTGAACTCTTAATATAGGAAATATTTTCACTTCGGGAGTTTCAGCCTTGAAATATATTCTCGTTTGAAAACCTACGGAACTTTGCTCCATATATTGAGAATTATCTTTAACATTTGGTATGCGAGCGTTTCCATAATTAACATATAATCTAATATGATTTATGGCTGGGATATCTTCCTCGAAATAATATCTCGCTTCTATGCCTGTGGATATAACTATAGTTTTTCTTAAATCTACCGATAAAGCTTTGCTGCTATATCCTACGCCTACGGAAACGGGTATATTAAATCTGATAGAATCGCTTAAAGCCGTAAAAGTTATAACGGGAGTATGAACCATATAAGCTTGGCTTTTATAAGTGAATTCATAACCAAATCCTATACCGAATAAATCGGAATTATAACCTACGCCTATCAAAGCGGATGGTATGAACTGATTAAAAGCGTTGGTATCGTCATAGTTATTCCTATTATGGAAAATTAAATCGCCAAAACCATTTGCTCCAGTTAATCCTACGGCTACCCTAACATTGTCGGGGCCTGCCAAGAAGCCGAGTGCATCAATTCTCGCTCTTGCTTGATTGCTATGAACCAAGATGTCTATAAAACTGCTCGAACTATAGAAACCGAATAAATTAAAGCTTTGCGAAGCAAATATAAGTAATATAGCGAATAAGTATTTTTTATATTTTATCATAGAATATCCTTTTTAGTTATTTTTAGTTTGAAATAATGGGTCTTTATCATAATCGACATATTCCGCTCCACCCGAAAGCCAATACAAATTGAATCTTCTGAATACTATATCATACTGGTCTTGTAGATTTTGAGTCGTCTCTTCCGTCAATGTCGCAATCGTTCCATCGGGTAAAACCGTTATCGCTGGATATCCAGAATATAATGATTCTCCGCCATTAACAAGTTGCTTACGATAAGCGTATTTGCCCGTTTGAGTTCCATTTCCATTTCCGAATTCGTTTTTAGTTAAACTAACCCAGTGATCTTTTCTATTTTGAAACCATGTGTTATTTTTATTCTTTATATTTGCATTAATAAATAGGATATAATTTTTATCCTTAATCGGATATCCGTTGAATTCATATCTTGCTAAATCTGCATTATTGCCTGGGTCATCGATTTCAGGGTCGATACCTTGTTTAGTCCAACTATTATAAGGATAATTTGCTAAGCTCCACTGTCTTCCCCCAGCATTTACGCTTCGTCTATGATTCAACATAACCCTTCCATCGGATAATTCAATTGATTTCGTTTCGTCCAGCAAATTATCCCCAGGGGAAGGCTGAGAAAATGTCCAATTTCTTCCATCGTCTTGGCTAAATGCGATTATATTTGCCAATTGATTATTGTCGGTTCTTTTAGCGATATATGTAAAAAGTAAATTTTTCTGTCCAGCATTTTGTCCATATCTTAAGGTTACCGCTTGACCAGAAGCTGCAAAAGCCGCTTTAGCTCCAGTAGGAACTTCTAAAGCCGTATTTGATACCCAAGTTTTACCATCGTCAGAACTTCTGTAAAGAACCGTTTTGCCTGCGGGCTGTCCTACAAATCCTCCGTAGGTAACCACGCCCAATATGACATCTCCGTTATGACAATTAACTAAAAACGCATCTCCATAAGAATTCTCTTTAGTAGTGGCTCCTTGTCCTACTTTAATATTAGGTCCCCAAGATTTACCCAAATCTTCGCTTCTTCTAACTACCACATCGATAGGTCCTTGTCCGCTTTGACCTAAATCCTTTGTCGAATTTTGCCTAATGTCATTAGCGGTAATTATTACATTGTTTGAAGTTACAATTATAGCGGGTATTCTATAATGTTCTTTAGCGCCAGCTACTCTTTTAAACAGAGTCGTAGTATTAATATTTGGGTCATAAATCTTTTTTTGTTCATCTTGCGACAAAGAACCTTGGGGAAGAATATAACCTCCTCCAATTTCTTGACCACCGCCAGAGCCTCCTCCAGCGCCGCCACTAGAACCTCCATTATTACCATCAGATTCTCCTCCAGGAGAGTAAGAATTGTCCTTGCATGATAAAGCCAATATTAACATGCAAGCAAATAAAAATAATTTTTTAGAATTCATAATGAATCCTCCTATAAAGTTTGAATTTTTATAAAAAGTATTCAAAAGACGAATACTAATTACCAAGATAAAATGTATAGAACGGCAAAGTTTAGAAATAATGCCTAAAGAGTAAACATAATAAAAATAAAAAAGTGCGGAAGTGACAAAAAATTTTAAACTATAATTATTGGAACTGAACTGAACTGAACTGAACTGTTACTAATCAAAATCAAATTTTCCATATTCATAAATCCAATTTATTTATACTTATAGTATAGTAAATAAAAATGCGTTTGTCAAGTATTTTTTGCAATAATTTTAAAAGAATTTTGAGTTTTTTAAAAATATTTAAGTTTTATAATACATTTAATACATATTTTCGCTTTTATTTTATTAAAACGATTTTAAATATTTCAAATTTTTAATTTAGAAATAGACATTAAATAAAATGTATTTTTGAAAAGATTTGAAATTTTATTAAATCCGAATTATAATATTTTAGCTTTATTGCTTTTATTTTATTATTTTAAACTCTATATTCAACTTTTATTTTTTATAATATATAAATAATAAGGAGTTAAAAATGGCAGAAAAACAAATACTTAATTTTGAAGCCGAAACTAAACAAATTTTAAATTTAATGGTTCATTCTATTTATACTCATAAAGAGATATTTTTAAGAGAACTTATTTCAAACGCTAGCGATGCTTTGGATAAGGCGAGATTTGAATCCATAACTAAAAGCGATAAATATACGGGAATGGATAATTTGAGAATAAAAATAGAAATAGACGAACAAAATAGAATTCTAACGATAAAAGACAATGGAATCGGTATGACAAAAGAAGATGTTATACAAAATATCGGCTCTATCGCTCGAAGCGGAACTAAAGCTTTTTTAGAGAAAATTAAACAAGAAGCGGAAAATAAAAAAGAAAGCGGAATCGATTTAATCGGACAATTTGGAGTCGGTTTTTATTCGGCTTTTATGGTTGCGGATAATATTATAATAGAAACTAAAAATGTAGAATCCGACAAAGGCGTTAAATGGGAAAGCTCGGGAGACGGTTCTTATTCTATAGAAGATATTGATAAAGCGGATAGAGGAACTAATATAATATTGAAATTAAAACCTAAAAATGAAAATGAAGAAAACGAAGAAGATTATTCAAATAGATATACTTTAGAAAGATTGATTCAAAAATATTCAAATTATGTTCATTATCCGATTATTATGGATATGCCGATTCCTAAAAAAGACGAAAAAGAGATTCAGCAATACGAAGAGAAAACTATAAACTCAATGATTAGCATTTGGCAGAAAAATAAAAGCGATGTCAAAACAGAAGAATATAACGAATTCTATAAAGAACATTTTCATGATTACGCCGAGCCTTTTGATATTATTCATACTAAAGCGGAAGGAACTTTGGAATATACGGCTTTACTTTTTATTCCTTCAAAAGCTCCTTTCAATTTTTTGTATCCTAATTTTGAAAGAGGTTTAGAATTATATTCGAAAAATGTTTTTATAATGGATAAATGCAAAGAATTGATTCCCGAATATTTAAAATTTGTTCGAGGCTTGGTTGATTCTCAAGATTTTTCGCTTAATATTTCGAGAGAGATTTTGCAACATACGAATCAATTAAAAAGAATCGCTTCAAATATCGAAAAGAAAATTTTGGAAACTTTGGAAAATATTTTAAAAAACGACAGAAAAAAATACGAAGAGTTTTTTAAAGAATTTGGAGAGTCGATAAAAATCGGAATTTATAGCGATTTCACTAAAAAAGAAAAATTATCAAATCTTTTATTATTTCAATCTTCAGAAACGGCGGAAAACGAATATACGACTTTAGCGGAATATAAAGCGAGAATGAAAGAAGGACAAGAATTTATTTATTATGCGGCGGGAAAAGATAAATCTTCTATAGAAAAACTTCCTCACATGGAAGGCATGAAAGATAAAGGTTTTGAAGTTCTTTATTTTACCGATAGAGTTGACGAGTTTATGGTTGGAATGATGAGAGATTATGAGGAGATAAAACTTCATTCTATACTTCAAGCCGACAATGAAAAAACGGATAAAGATTCTTCAAAAGAAGAAAATAAAGAAGTGAAAGATATACTTAAAGCCGTTAAAGAAATTTTGGGCGATAATAAAGTGGCGGATGTTAGAGAAAGCGACAGATTAAAAGAAAGTTTGGTTTGTCTTGTAAATAAAGAAGATTCGATTAGTTTTAATATGGCTAAAGTTCTTGCCGAAACGGGAAACAATATGTTTGGCATGAAAGCGGAGCGAGTTTTAGAAATAAATACTTCGCATGAAGTTTTTAAAGCTATGGAAAAAGAATATCAAACAAATAAAAAATCGGATTTATTTAAAGAATATAGCGAGCTTTTATACGATGAAGCTTGCATACTTGAAAATCTGCCTTTGGAAGATACAAAACTTTTTGCTTCAAGAATGAGTAAATTAATGCTTAAATTATAAAAATAGATTTATAATTAATTATAGGAGATACAATATTAAAAATTGCATCTCCTTTTTTATTTTATATATTATTTATTTTGTTATTAAAAAATAGCTATTGATTTTATATCGTTAATATATTAAAATTATTATATGGAAAATTTAGAAACCGTAAAAATGAAAAACAAAGTCTTAATTATAGACGATGAAGAGGATATTTTAAGTTCTTGTAAAAATGTTTTGGAAGATGAAGATTACGATGTAGATATTGCAAAAGATTATGACGAAGCTTTAAAAATATTTGAATCAAAAAAAATTGATTTAGTATTTTTAGATGTTTGGCTTCCTAATGTTGACGGTTTAGATATACTTTCAAATATAAAAGAAAAATATCCAAAAACTACTGTGATTATGATGAGCGGGCATGCGGGAGTTGAGACTGCCGTGAGAGCGACAAAATTAGGCGCTTACGACTTTTTAGAAAAACCTATAAGCGTTTCAAAATTGCTTTCAAGTTGCGAAGAAGTTTTAAATAAAAAAGACAATAATAAAAACGAAGAAAATTTAAATTATTTGAATGAACATGAAAATCATAATAAATCAAAATTAAAATATAGAATTCCTCAAAGGACGATAGCGAAAAGCGTTGTCGTTAGCGGATTTGCATTAATGGAAGGACGAAAAACCGCATTAACTTTAGTTCCTGCAGAAGTTAATACGGGAATAGTTTTTATAGATATAAATACGAATACTCATATAAAACTTTCTCATGAAAATATTTTATCAAAAGACAAATCGGGAGCGGTTAATTCTACGGCTTTAATAAACGGAAATAGATATATAAAAACAACCGAGCATTTTTTAGCCGCGTTGCATATGATGGGAATAACAAATTTAATAGTGAAATGCGATGGCGAAGTTCCAAATGTTGACGGTTCGGCTTTAGTATTTTGCGATGCTTTGAAAGAAGCGGGTTTTATCGAACAGGAAGATTATATAGAGCCTATAGTTATAGATAGAGAATTAATTTACGGAAAAGTTGACGATAACGAAACTTATATAATACTTTCGCCTTATGACGGACTTGAAGTTAATTTGCGTATAGATTTTGCGGGAAGTATAGGAGTTCAGCAATACGATTATAAATTTGAATCTTTCGAGCAGTTTTCCGAAGATATAGGAAAGGCAAGAAGTTTTAATACTTTGGATAATATAGATTACGCTCAAAAAATGGGAATGGCAGGAAGCGGAATGATTGGAAGCCATATAATATTATGCGAAGGAAAGGTAATAAATACGAAGCTACATTTCGATAATGAATTTGTAAGGCATAAAATTTTAGATATAATAGGAGATTTATATATATTGGCGAGACCGATAAAAGCTAAAATAATAGCGAATAAATCGTCTCATTCTTTTAATCATTCGGTTGTGCATGATATTGCCAATAAATATTTGTGAGAGTTAATAATATGTCGTCTAAAAAAATTAAAAATATAAACCATCGTATTGCCGAAAGCGATAATATAACTATATATCTTGAAGACGCTAAAAGAGAAAGGCTTTTAACTCGCGAAGAAGAAGAAGAATTAACGAGAAAAGTAAAAGAAGGCGATATGGAAGCGAGAGCCACTTTAATAAAAAGCAATTTAAGATTTGTAATAACTATTGCAAAACAATATAGAAGCAGCGGACTTTTATTAGAAGATTTAATAGAAGAAGGCAATTTAGGTTTAATAATGGCAGCCGACAGATTTGAACCCGATAAAGGTTATCATTTTATTTCTTACGCGGTTTATTGGATTAGACAAAGCATATTAACAGCGATAAACGAAAAATCAAGATTGATAAGATTGCCTTTAAATAAAGCTACAGATTTGGTTGATTTGGAAAGAGTTATTCATCAAAGTTATTATAAAACGGGAGATATTCCCGATGTTAATCAATTATCCGAAATATTAAAGAGAGACCCTAAAGACCTTATGAGCGTAATGGCTGCTAATAGCGATTATGTTTCTTTAGAGAAAGAATTTAATTTTGACGGAATAAAAGAAAAACTTGTAAACATTATAGAAGACGACAGAGAAGTCGGAGTAGAAGAAAACCTTACAAATAAAGAGTTAGTCGAAGAGTTAAAAATCGCTATGGAAGATTTAAACGATACGGAAAGACAAATAATAAAAGCGAGATACGGAATTGGCGAAGAGAAAAAAACTCTTAAAGAAGTAAGCAAATCGCATTCTTGCACAAAAGAGAGAGTTAGACAAATAGAGAAAAAAGCTTTAAGAAAAATGTATTCAAAAAGATACAACTCTTTAAAAGATTTCTTAAATTAAATGTTATATATACATATTCCTTTTTGCGTTTATAAATGCGCTTATTGTAATTTTTATTCGGTTATTAATATGAACTCTCCCGATTTGTATAAAAAATATTTGGACGCTTTGATAAAAGAGTTTGAAATTAGAATAAAAGATTATAAAAAAAATATTGAAACTATTTATATAGGCGGCGGAACTCCTTCTATAATCGGCGCAAAAATGTTAGAATATTTTTTTGAAAAATTATTTGAAGTTATAAATAAAAATAATAATGACAAAATAAAAGAAATAACTATAGAATTTAATATTAACGATATAAATAAAGATTCTTTAAAAGTTATATCGAAAATAAAAAATATAAGATTGTCGATTGGAATTCAAACTTTCAATGAAGAGAGTTTAAAAATAATTAACAGAAAAACCGACAAAAACAATATTATTGAAGCTTTGAAATTAATAAATAAATCAAACATTGAAAATATTTCGGTTGATTTTATATGCGGACTTCCATTAAACGATAAAGAGCAATCTAAAAAAGATATTTTACAGGCTTTTGATTTGCTCCCTAAAATAAAACATATTTCTTTATATTATTTGGAGCTTAACGATTCTCTTAAAAATAAATGGAGAGATTTTTTGCCTACGGAAGAAGATTGCGTTTATTATTATAATTTGGCTAAAGAAACTATAGAGAATTTTGGGCTTATGAGATACGAGATTTCAAATTACGCTTTTTCTAATTACGAGTCGATTCATAATAGCGGTTATTGGGATTTGAAAGATTATTTGGGAATCGGAGCGGGAGCTTTCGGTTGTTATAAAAATAGCAGATACGAAAATACAAAAAATATTAAAGATTATTTAGAAGTTTTATCTCAAAATAAATTGCCCGTAAAAAATATAGAATATTTGGATAGCGATACAAGAAAAAAAGAATTTATATTTTTATCTTTAAGAACCTCAAAAGGAATAAATTTTTTAAATTATAAAAAAATTTTTAAAGAAGATTTTATAGATAAACATTCTGAAATAATAAATAGACATACAAAATATTTTATTATCTCAAAAGAATATTTATCTATAAAAAAAATCTATTTTGATTATGCGGATGAAATTAGTCTATTATTTTTGTAGAGATTTATTAAGACTCTCTTGAAATTCTTCGTTATTAATAAGATATTTATCGACTATTGTCGACAAAGCGCTGTTTGGTTTTTTTAATTCTTTAGCTCCTCTTGTAATTGAACATAAACTTGCGTTTAATATTTTTGCGATTTCGTATTGAGGAATCTTCTTTTTGAGTAATGTGACTATTTTGAGCCTTTGACAAATCATATCTCTTTCGTCTTTGGTAAAAAGTTCCATTAATAATTCCTTAAGAAATTCATCGTTTGTTTCCATTGCTAAAATATACGCTAGTAATTCCATTTTTATTCTCCTTGTTTTTTAATTAATTTATTACTATATATAATATTGTTATATATTCAAGTATAGAATAAAAAATAATTATTTCAAGTGCATTTAAAATATATTTTATAGTAAATAAAAAATTTATATCTATATTTTAATTATTGATTTATAATAATAAAATCGTTTTGTAATTAATGGAAAACTTAAAATGAAAAAAAATAATATTAAAAAAATATCGACAAAATCTAAAAACATAAATAATATTTTTATATCTTTTATAATAATCTTTTTAATAATCATAGTTTTAATTTATATTGTTCCAAATACAAATAAATCGGTTAATATAAATTTTCAAGATGAAAACGGAATGACAATAATAATGTATGCTCTTATTAACGAAAATGATAAATGGGATAAAAACGATATAAAGAATTTATTGATTCAAAATAGAAACAAAATCGATTATAATATAACCGACAATAATAATAGAACTTTGCTTATGTTTGCCGCCTCTTACGGAGATAAAGATATAATAGAAGAAATAGTTAAATACGGAAACGGAATAGATAAAACCGACAATAATGGACAAACGGCTTTGCATTTGGCTGCTAAATATAATAAATTAGATTCTGTAAAAGAGCTTATAAGATTAAACGCTAATCCAAATATAAAAGATAATTCTTCTCTTACTCCAATTGATATAGCGGAATTTGAAGGTTATGAGGATATATACGAATTTTTAAATAACATTAATTAAAATATAACCGACAAAAGCATAAAGATAAGTTTTATAAATATTAAAATCGATAAAGAAATATAATTTCCAAGCAAAAGTATTTTATTAACTTTTTCTATAAGTTTATAATTTAATTCTTCCATATAATCGCCGACATTTTCTCGCTCAAATAATTCTCCGTCTTTAAAATAATCTCCGCCAATTTCTATATCTAAAGAGCCTGCTATAGCGCATTCTAAAATTGATTTGCTATCTTTAGCGTCTTTTTTCAAAATGGCGAAAGAATTTCTAAATCTATATTGCAAAAATAAACTTGAAATTGCATAAAATAAAAAAGAAATTAGAGAAAGTATTATATTTATAATAAAGCATAATTTTACTAAAAATATTTCAAATAATTTTTTGTTTTTATTTTCGTCTATTGCAACTTCGTTTTTAGATAATGTATAAATTGTCTTGTATAAAAAACAAATTGGAATTCCGCCTATAATAAAAAGTATTAATAAATAAATAGAATTCTCTGCGGAAGTTATAGTCGCATATTCTATAGTTCTTTTTATAATCGTCTCTTCATCCATATCTTCCGTATCTATTTTTAAATTTTCTTTTAATATATTTCTTGCTTTATTAAAATTATTATTCTGCAAAGTTCCAAATATGATTGAAGCAAATTCTAAAGGCTTTCTTGTTTCTAAAATATTATAAAATAAAATCAATTCTATAATCAAGCCTATCATAAAATGTATTTTATAAAATAATTTTAATAAATAAAAAGAAATTAGAAAAACTATAACTATTATAAATATTGAAATTAAAGTTCCAAATATAAACTCTAATATTTTATTTTCTTTATAAACTTTTTCATGCAATATATTATTGATTTTATCAAATAGATTTTTTATATAAGCGAATATGTCTAATTTAAAATTATTAATAAACATATCCATAAGAAAAGATATTGGCAATATTAATAATGTTTCCATATTTAATTTATTCCGTTATTTTTTAATCAAAATTTTTCTAAAATATCTATATTATTTTTTTCGTCAATTTTTGTAAGAAATCCGCAACCGTTTTTAACCAAATAATCGTAGAAAGCCATTTTTTTATTGTCGAATTCGCTTATTATAGACATAATAATTCCGCCATGCGAAACTATAGCCGCATAATCTAAATTATTTTTTTTCATGTCTTGTAAAATATTTAAATATACTCTTTTAGTTCTTTTAAAAAATTCTTTATAATCTTCTCCGTTTGGTATATTGCTTCTCCAAAGTTTTTTATTAAATTCTTTATAATAATGATTGTCTTTTAATTCTTCGTATTTTTTTCCTTCAAAATCTCCAAAACATCTTTCTTTTAAGTCGTCAATTATTTCAATATTCATTTGATTAAAATATATTTCTGCAGTTTCAACGCATCTTTTCATTGGGCTGCAATATAATTTTTGAATTGGTTTATATTTTTCTATAATGTGTTTTTTTTCTAAAAGTTCATTTTTTCCGTTTTCGCATAAAGGATTGTCAGTAGAACCTAACCATCTAAATTCGGCGTTATATTGCGTTTGTCCATGTCTTATAAATAAAATTTTCATTAATTTTAAATTCTCCGATTAATTACTATATATTATACTTTATTTTTTTCAATAATATTTTTAAATAATAAAGCTAAAATATACAAATTATAAACTTGACTTTAATTTTAAAATTTGCTATACTATAGATATAATAACATAATTTATGGTTAATATTTATGACTGAAGATAAAGAACAACCTATTGAATTTGAGGGCATATATTGCGCTAATTGCCGTTATTGCGTTTTGTTTAGAAAATCAAGCGGTTTAGAGGGAAAAGAATATTTATTAAGAATAAAATGCACTCAAGAACAATGGCGTAAAAAACTTGGCGAAGAGAAGATGTATAAGTATTTTACCGTAGCTAGAAGAACGGTAGAAAAGTGCGACAGTTATAAGGATATGGGAGACTTGGGCGATTTTTTAAGAATCTTGCGTAAAAGTTTGCCTGTGCGAGATGAAGTTTATTCCTATAAAAAATAGTAGGTTTTGTCAGTGAAAAAGAATTTTATTTTTCTTATAGCGTTTATTTTTTATTTAACTTCATGCGCAACCGCGCTTAAAATTACTCCCGAAGAAGCGAGATATCCTAAAATAATTGCAGAAAAAGCTTATACGGAATTTAATAACAAAAAATATAAAAGAGCCATAAAATATTATCAATATATAATTGATAATTTTGATAGAGAAAATTATTCAAAAGATATGGCTTGGGCTTATTATGAAATAGGATTTTGTTATTATTATCAGAAAAAATATAAAAAGGCTTTAGAATATTTTAATATCGTTATGAATGATTTTGCAGTTTTGCCTCCTAAAATGTTGGCTCAAAAAGTTATGAACGATATTTATGATAAAAAGCCAAAATTAAAACCTATAGAAATTATAGAGGAAACTAAAGAAATAGAAATTGAAGATATTGAATCATGAATAAAAGCATAGTTAAAAGACTTATATTAAATTTTATAATAATGTCGATTATCGGCATATTTTTAATATTAATTTTCTATGTTATATATTCAAAAATCTACGCTAAAGAACATTCTTTAATCTCTTATATATTTACAAGTTTAATATTATATAAATATATAATTCCTTATATAATAGCTTTAAGTATTTATTTTGCATTTTTTAAAGGTTCTTATATTGAAGGCGGAATTAATTTGTCAAAAACAATAGCTATTCCGCTTGCAACAGTTTTGATTTTAATTTTATTTTACGCATTATACGATTATTATTTATTAGACGAATTGGTATATAAATTAAAAGAACATAATATTAATAAAGATTATAGAGTCTTTATGCAATATGAAGCGGAATTAAAAAATAAAGATTATGAAATGGCAAGAGAAGAATTATTAAAAGGAAATTTAGACAATTCTTATAAACTTGCAAGAAGAGCTTTATTTTACGAAGGCGATAACGGAAATATACTTCTTCTTTTAAAAAGCATTCAAAAAGAAAAAAACGAATTATACGATATACAAAATAAAGATAAAATAGAAAATATTAATAAATTAATGCAATTAGGCTCAAGAGCTTATTCGTATTCAAATTATAACGAAGCTAATAAATATTTTGAAAGAATTTTAAATATTGATAGATATAATCCTTTAGCTTTATATTATTTAAACAGAATAAGCATAGCTCAAAATAATAAACCTAAATATTTAGGAAATACTACAGAAGAATTATACGCTTATAAAAAATTAGCGGAAGTAATAAATTTATACGAAGCGGGAAGATTATGGGAAGCTTATGACGAAATATTATCTTTATATGCGGAAGCTCCAAATATAGGCGAAGTTAATAATTATTATTCTATTATTACAGAAAGTATAAATAATTACGATTTCTTTATCGAAGAAGCTTTTGAAGTAAAAAATGTTTTTATAGATAACGCCAATTCTTTAGAAAATAATTCTATAACTGAACATAATGGATTAAATTTAATGATAGATAAAAATACTATGCTATCTTCCGTAAACAGCATATATTTTAAGGGTAATTTATATATGTTTGATATTTCTATTATTAAACTTGATAATAATTCTAAAATATTAAATATACAAAATTATAAATATGGAAAATTAGTAGAAACTCTTCATCCAAATACAAATAATATAAAAAATATTATATTAAAAGCTCCGCTTGACACTAGCAAAAAAAATTACGCTATAGGCGATACTAATTTTACAATAATTCCAATAGCGATATCTTCAAGCGCGGTTGAAAGCGTTAAAAATTATACCGAAATGATATTAGATTATATAAATTTGCCTAAACTTATATCTTTAAAAAATGAAATTCCTAAATTCGGATATTCAAACGCTCCGATTAATTTAATAATATTCAAAAAAATTATATCTCCGATTTTATATTTATTATTATTTCTAATTATAGCTTATAATTCTTTTAAGTTTAGAGAAGAAGTATATTACGAAGGCGCTAGTTTAGTCGCTAAATTTATAGGAATAATCGGAACTCTAACAATAACTTTAATATATAGCGTATTTATAAGTTGTATATCCGATATTTTAATAAAATTTTCAAATATGGTTATTAATATAGCCGTAGTATACGCGATAAGTTTGGCGATTATATTAATAATGCTTTTACAAATTTCAAGAATACCAAAAAATGTTGAATAATTTATATTCTAAAAACGAAGTAAAAAATTATTTAAAAGAAAAATCAATATTTCCAAATAAAAATAGAGGACAAAATTTTTTATGCGATAGAAATATTGCAAATAATATAGCAAATATCATAATTAAAAATCGTTCAAAATACGCTATAGAAATTGGCGGCGGACTCGGTTCTTTAAGCGAAATTCTTATAAATATTTATAAAGAAAATTTAACTATAGTAGAATACGATAAAGCTTTATACAAACATTTAACTGAAAGATATTCTAATATAAATATAATTCATAAAGATATTTTAACCGTTAATATTTCGGATATTAAAGATAATGAGAAATTCGATATTTACGGAAATATTCCTTATAATATAGCAAGTCCGATAATAGAATGGCTTTTTTGCGATTGTTATAAAAAATGGAATTATGCGGTTTTTATGGTTCAAAGCGATTTTGCAAAAAGATTAATTGCAAAACCAAATACCGAAGATTATTCTTCATTAACATTATTTGCAAATTTTATGTCGGATATTAAATTAGAATATAATGTTTCAAAAGAAGTTTTTTATCCAATTCCAAATGTAGAATCTTCTATTATAAGCATAGTTCCAAAAGATATTGATTTTCAAATTCTTAATATATTTAAATCCGTTTCAAAAACTTTATTTCATAATAGAAGAAAAAATATAAAAAATAATTTTATCGTCTCGCCTTATATAAATATAGAAAAAGACAAAATTGACGAAATATTGGAAAAAGCTAATATTGATAAAAACGATAGAGGAGAATCTTTGAGTTTGGAAGAAGTAAAAAAATTATCGAATATAATTAAAGAATATATTTGATTAATTATTTAGAACTTTTTACTCGATTACATTCGCGACAAAGCATTTGACAATTTTCAAGTATAGTTTTACCGCCTTTACTCCAAGCTTTTATATGGTCGGCTTCCATTTCTTCTATTTCAAATTTTTTGCCCGCATTAGGACATTTTTTATTCGCGCAAATTCCTTTTTGTTTTTCATATACTTCGCGTTTAATATTATCGTCAAACGCTCTCAAGTTTAAATGCTTTTCATCTCCGCTTAAAATATATTCGTAAATTCCTCTTCTATTTTGCACTTCGTCATCTTGCATTAATTTTTCAATTTGTTTTTCAAGTTCGGCGGCGTCCAATTTTTTATCTTTATATTTATTATAGAAAAATCCCCATTCAAGCCCTTTCATTTCTTTACTACGATATGTTGGAAATTTCATTTCAACCCAATCTATTACCGCGCAAAAATATCCCCATAACTCGTCCGAATTTTTAGAATCTTTAGAATTTTTTGCCATATATTCGCAAATAGCTTTATCGTCTCTTTTATTTGTTATCCAAGCAATCGCGGTTTCTAAATACTCCTGTCTCAAACTATCGCCTTTTAAATATTTTCCGCCTTTTTTCTCCGCGAGCGAGTTTCGTTTGCTAAATCGTCTTTTTGCATCGCTGAGCCACGCGCTTACATATATTGCGTTTCTCAATTCTTGATTAGTGAGAGTTTCGCCTGCAATATTAATAACTCTAAACCATTCTAATTTTTCGCTGTCTTTTCCTTCGCATACATAAACCATAAGTTCATAATTTAAAAATTTTTCTTTTTTATCTTCTACGAGAGTGTGAAAATATCGCCCATCAACTATAAAATCGCTTTTATGATAATCGCAAATACTAATTGTGCGTTGTTGTCCGTCAAGAACTTCGTAAGAATTCTTGCCGTTTTTTACCCAATAAATAGAATTTAGCGGGAAGCCTTTAAAAATTGTGCGAATTACTTCGTTTCGTTGTTCATCTTTATAGACAAATTCTCTTTGATAAGGAGGGCGAATATTAAGATTTTTATTATATCCAAAAACCGCTCCGCTTTCCTCATCTCGTTCATAACCTTTAATTAAATCTTTTATTTTTATTTTTTGTAATTCTATTTTCATTTTCTATCCTCGCTCGGCTTACTGCCCACAGAATGTGCGCCATGTAAGGGTCGTTTTTTTATAAGAATTCTTGCATACGGGTCTTTTTTATTTGCATTTTTTAAAGTAAGTTGCTTTATCTTCGGTAATCCTTGTTCAACTAATGTAAAAAAATGTGGGTTTATATCGATTATTTCAAACTGATTAGGATTATAATTATCCAAAAATGTAATTGGCACTCCCATTACGCCGTCATAATCCATAGGAATATCAATAGTTTTATCCACATTTATCGCATCATAATTATCGTATTTCGGATATTTTTTAGGCATTTTAGCATAACTATTAATAGTCTCTAAAATCTCATGTCGCTTTTTAATATCTAAATTCGTCCCCCAAGTAACATTACGAAATTTTACAAGCCCTGTTTCTTCATCATATACGCCATTTGCAAAATCGCCTGCGCTTTTTCTATTAACTTCAAAATATGCGTTTCCAGATTTAAATCCATAACCTAACCATAATTTATTATCTTTAATAAGTTTAAAAATTTCTTTATATGTTATGGCATTAAAAGGCATAATAATCAAAAACTTTTTTTTATATTCCACTAATTGCGAAACATATTCTCTAAATAAACTAAAAGGCGGATTAGTTACGACAATATCGCTTTGTTTTAATAACTCTATGCAATCCTGCGAGCGAAAATCTCCCGCGTTGTCTAAATTTTTATCTTCAAAAATAGGCAAAAGACTTTGCCCTTTATTTTTCGGTTTATCGGCTTTTAACTGCTTGGTTTTTGATTTTAATTTATGTTTATTTTTTTCAAAAGCTTCTATCGTTTCCTCACTTTGAGTAGGGCTGTTGGATAAAGAAAGCGATAATAATTTTTCAATTTCCGCCAATAATTCGGAAGAGCTGCCTATCATATCGACTTCGCAATCTCTCGTTATTTTAATCGTATAAGCTTTTTTTGGCGAATCTTCGGCGCTAAATTCTCTGAAATTTTGGCTTTTATAACATGTGGTAATAAGTTCTTTTAATCCTAAATATTTAAAATTTAAGAAAAAATATTTGAAAAAATTACTTGCCAATGGGTCATCGCAATTACAATATACGACTTTATTTTTAAAATGGTTTTTATAATGCTTTAGTTCGTTTTCTATATCGTTAAGTTGAGTATAGAACTCGTCTTTTTTTTCGGTTTTAGCTTTATGTAATTTTGCATTTGAACTTGTTTTTGCCATTATTTCCACCCCGTATTTATTATAAACGAAATCTTAATTATTTTCAATCAATTTTACTGACGCTATAATATTATCGATTCTTTTATCGTCCTTTTTGCTGTTGGCGTTATACATACAAGTAATTTTTATAACTTCGTTTCCTTCATTAATCATTATAAAAGATTTATTATAAGTTAAATTTGGTCCATAATAAAAACTGCTTAAAACTTGATAACAATTATTTTTTCCGTCAACATAACCTTCCGAAACTATTTTATATTCTTTTATGGCAAAATGATTTTTTAAATTATTTATAATATTATTTTTAATATTTTCTATTTTAATTGAAAATTTATATTTTGAATATTCTATTCCATAAATTGCAGTTTTAGTTTCAAGTCCGTAAGTTTCGTAATCTATAACCGTTTTGTCTATATTTATAGCTCTGTCTAAAAATCCTCTTTCAAAATTTTCGGGCATAACTACGGAGAAATTGCCAATATGAACTGTTTTATTATTATTCTTTTCGCATGAAAATAAAACTATAATAATAGCGAATAAAATTAATATATTTTTAATTGTTTTAATCATATACTTATTATATAATAATTTAAAATTTTTTAAAGATAAAATAAATAAAAATAATTGTAATATAGTCGTTAATATTTTATAATATTTGCAATTATTGATTAAAAAAATTATAAAGAGGAAAACAGATTAATGAGAAAAACAAAAATTATAGCGACTTTAGGTCCAAGATGGTCCGATGAAAATAGCATAACTAAAATTATAGAAAATGGAGCGGATGTTTGCAGACTCAATTTTTCTTTCGGAACTTATGAAGAACATTTAGAGAGAATTAATATTATAAGAAAAGTTTCAAATAATTTAAAAAAGCCCGTTTCGATTTTGGCGGATTTGCAAGGTCCGAAAATAAGAATAGGAAAATTAAAAGAATCGATAACCGTTAAAGAAGGCGATATTGTCAAATTAAGCGGTTATAAAGAAACAAGCGAAGACGATATTATACCAACCACTCACTCGAATATAGCGCATGATGTTAAATCGGGTTCTATGCTTTTAATAGCCGATGGAACTATTCAATTAATTGTAGAATCAAAAGACGAAGATAAAAAATTAGTTGTATGCAAAGTTATAACGGGTGGAACTATTTTAAGCGGTAAAGGAATCAATTTGCCTGGCGCTCATGTTACAACCGAAGTTTTAACGGAAAAAGATATTTCGGACGCTTTATTTTCCGCTAAAAACGGAGTCAATTATTTGGGAATGAGTTTCGTTAGAAAAGCGGACGATGTTATAAGACTTAGAAAAATTTTAGACGATAATAATTTTCAAGATGTCGGAATAGTTTCAAAAATAGAAAATACGGAATCTTTAGAAAATTTGGAAGATATTATTAAACATTCTGACGGAGTTATGGTTGCAAGAGGAGATTTAGGAGTTGAAATTCCTTTTGGCGAAGTTCCAATTTGGCAGAAAAAGATTTTGAAAATAGCAAACGACATGGGAAAGATAACGATTATAGCGACTCAAATGCTTGAAAGTATGACAAAAAGCCCCGTGCCTTCGAGAGCCGAAGCGAGCGATGTCGCGAACGCTGTTTTAGACGGAACGGATGTAGTTATGATGTCCGCTGAAACGGCATCGGGAGATTATCCTATAGAATCGGTTAAAGCTATGGTTTCTATAGTTGAAGCTGTGGAAAAATCTATAATCGTAAAAAAAGAAATTAATAATTCTTCGGATATAAATTTAAATGACGCATTAACCGATAGCGCTTCGTATTTGTCTTATTGTCTTCCTAATAAAGTTATTATAGCTCTTTCAAGGTCGGGATGGACGGTTAAAAATTTATCTAAAAAGCGTCCTAAAACTCCAATAGTTTTTATGTCGGCGGATAAAGATTTATGCAATAGAATTTCTATATGCCATAATGTTTATACAATATTAATGCCTGAAGATTTGAATTTTAGCGCGGGAATAAGTCATGGCGGACAGATTGATATTCTTGAAGATACTTTAATAAAACATAATTTAGCAAATCATGGCGACACCGCGATTGTAGTGAGCGGAAGCAAATGGCAAGGAAGATGGCAAGAAAATAGCGTTCGTATAGTGGTTATTCATTAATAATTAATTATATCTTCCAATTAGGAAACCTTTTAATAACGGCGGATATAATATCGGTTTTATAATGTTGTTCCAAATTAACAAGTTTTTGAAACTCGCTAAATATAATTTTTACATCCTCTTCCGATTCGGTTTCTATAAATCTTAAGAGATAATTTTTATCAAATACAAGTTCGTAAACAGTTTTCAAAAGTTTTCTGCCTTGAACTGCGGTTTCTTTATTGTCTAGCATTTTTGACAAATATGATATTACGCTTAATAAACCTATCATTAAAGCGTTTTTATTTATATTAATTTCATTTTTATCGGAATATTCGCCGTCAAGAATCTTTTGAGCAAAATAAACGAAAGATTCGGGATATTCTCTATAATGCAAAAATATATCGTCTATAGTTTTTGATAATATATCGGTTTTATTATCTTCAAATAATTTATTTACGATTAAATAATGATTTTTCACTTGCGGAGAATATAATATTTTTAATATAATATCGTAATATTCGTCTTTTTTTCCTTCCTCAATCGCATCAAGAAATTTATTTCTATAAATTGAAGAAGGCAAAATTTCGTATATATGCGTATAATCGCTAATATTTTTAATCATATCGGAAAGCGAAGGAATATCTTTTTCATTATTGCCCGATATTTTTAAGTATATAGCGCTTACTATTTTTGCATCATTTTCTGCATTTTTATTTTTTGCCATATTAACAAAATAATCATGCATTTCTTTCGCTTCTTCGGAGTTTAAATTTGGAGTATATGCCAAATATTCCATGTATATTTGATATCTTTCAAAGAAGTTTTCCGTCTTATTAAATTTAGCCAAACTCTCAGCATCGTAAGTTTCCGCTTGTTCATTATACAAGAAAGTATTTTTATCGAATTTTACGGTAGTCGAAGCGCGAACGGATTTTTTCGCCGATTCAAGCCATTTAGAATATGAAGTTTCTTTTATAACAGTATTCGTAGTAGAAGTTAATTCTTGTTTCAAATCTTTTGCGCTTATAGTTTTTCTATATTTTAAGATTATAGTTAAAAATTCTGTAGGATTTTCTTCTGCAATCTTTTTTAATTCGTTAAGTTTATATGCCTTATAAACATTTATATCGTCTTCGGGCAAAGTAGTAAGAGATTGAATAGCCATATCAAAAGTCATTTTTCTTTCTTCTTCCTGCGAAACGAATTTTATTTTGAGTTCGTCTATAGTTATAGCTTTAATTTTTCCAACGCCAAAATTTCTATGAATAACATATTTGCCAACATCGTATTGAATATATTTTTCAAAAATTTCAATGCAGGATTTTGGAGGTTTATTTACATTGGTTATAGCGGAAATTTCCTCTATCTTTTCAAAAAGCGAATGATTAGGATGTAAAGCTTTATAAACATCGACTAATCTATGTCTGAAAAATTTTGCTTTTTTATTGTTTTGAGCGACTATAGACTGCTCGTAATTAAGAAGATTTTTAATAGTTTTCAAAGCTTCGTCATATCTTTCATTTTCAAAATAATAGAAAAATATTATCTTCCAAACATCAATCATAATATTAGCGTCAACAAGTTCATGCAAAGAAGATTCGTATTTTAGCAAATAATTATAATTGTCAGGCTCGTATTCCAAAACTTTTTTAATATTGCTTTCGGCGTTATTTCTCTTTCTTATAAGATTTCTTTCAAAAGCTATTTTATAATAATGAACGGCGCTATTTATATCTCCCGCGGTTTCTTTAATATGCGCTATTTTTTCTGGAAGTTCTGGATTTGAAGTGTCGAATTTTATTAATCTTTCCCAAACTTCAACGGCATCCGTTTCTCTATTTGAAATTTGATAATAATTCGCCAAATATCTTAAAGCGTAATCGCTCTCGTAATATTCGTCCACAATTTTTTGCGCTATATATTCTACAATATTCCATTTTTTTGCATTCTTAAAAATACCTAAAAGTTTATCCAAATGCATATCCGAATAATTTTCAATTTTCAAATTTAAAAATCCGATTGAATATAAAGCGGAAATATGCTGCTGATTTTTTTCAAGCTGCGTTTTTGCCGTATCTATAGCGGAGTTAATTTCGTTTTTATCGTTAATATCGTTTATTATTCCGCTTAAATCCGTAAAGTATTTAATCGTATAATTTAATAAAGGTTTTCTTGTAAAAGTTTCTTCTGTAAAAGTGTTTTCCAATTTTTCTAAAGCTTCTGACATAGTTTTACCTCTTTTCTAATTTATTTATATAATATCTTAATAAATCTTCGTCTATAGCCGCCATTTTTCTTGCCAAAATTTCTATCTCTTCCCTATCCGAACTATTATGCCTCATTATAAGGCAGGCTGTAAGGAAAGCGTATGAAGATAAAAGTTTTGGAGCGGTTTTATCTCTCAATTTAAATTTTCTATAATCCGCTTCAAGTCTTGAAATATTTTTTCTTAATTCAATTTCCTCTTCTCTGCTTAATTCCTTTTTTATATCTAATATATTCATAAGTTCGCCATAAGCGCTCATCCAACTTATAATTTCTTCTTGGCTTCCGTTATGAATTCCTCTTTTTATTATTATATCTCTAATTTCTCTAACGGCTTCTATTGTAATTTTTTCAAATTCTATATTTTGAGGTTCGTAAAACAAAGCCTCTCTAATATACATTTTAGCCTTTTTTTCATCTCCCAATTTATGATTAATTTCAGCGATAAAGCCTAAAGTATTTGAATTATAAGGTTCTATAGTATTCAAATATTCATAAGCCTTTAAGCCTTTGGAATAATCCTCCAATTCTATAAACGCATTTGCAAGTAAATGCAACTCATCCTTTCCATTAATATCTTCGGGGCTTTTATTCATTATTAATTCTATTATTCTATTATATACAAAATAATGAATAGCCTTTATCGATATTAAATCGCCTTTATAATCTTTATCTCTTATAAAAATACAAAATTTCTTATAAGAAGAATCTAAAAATTTACAATATTCTGCCCAATCTTCTTTAAGTTTTTTATTTAAAATATCAAGCCTATTTATCCAAAATTTTACGCATGAGATATTCTCATACAAATCGGCATACTCAAAATCCATAGCCATTATTCTGTCAAAGTCTTCCATAGACTCTTTAAATAAGCCTTTTTTCAACTTACCTTCTATCATAAAGAAAATATCTTTAACAGATTCTTTTCTTGAAAAGAATTCCTCATTCATACGGTTTAAATAAACTGCTCCTCAAAATAAAAATCGTAAAGATACGCGGGCAATGATTATAGTATAATGCAATATTACTAAATTGTCAAGTCAAATCTTATAAAAAAGTATTATATATTTACATATAACGATATTCTATATTATAGAATTTATATTCGCTTTTTATATCGCAGGTTCTACGATATCTTCTAATAAATACAAAATTAATTTTTCTATTAATTCTATCTTTTACATAAATTAAAGTAAGACATAAAACAAAAAACATGGTAAAAATAACCTTTAGCTATGATTTAAAGATTAAAATGATTTTATATTTTGATTTTATAATTTTTATTAATAATAACTTTTACAAATAATTTAAAAATAATTCTCTATCAAAAAGATTTAAATTATTGGTTAATATTTTTAACCACAAAATTATGACACAACTATGCTTAGTAGCGATGAATATATGTCAGATATAGTAAAAGAAAAACCTATAGTGGAAAAATATTGCTTTATTTTTTATATGATTAATACTAAAAACTGCGCTTGATATAATTGTATTTTATGGTATAATATAAGTTCAATAATTAATAAGATGTAAAATAATTTAATCAGCATATAAGGAGAAAAGCATGGAAGTTATTTTGAAGAAAGATTTTATTACTCTTAGTTATGAAGGCGATATATGTAAAGTAAAAGACGGATATGCAAGAAATTATCTTATTCCAAGAAATATAGCCGTAATTAAAAACGCGGGAAATTTAAAAACTTTAGCTCAAATGCAAAAGAGTTTGGAGAAAAAAAGAGCAAAAAGAAAAATGGAAGCGGAAATTCTTAAAGGTAAAATTGTAGATATAAGCGTTATGATTCCCGTTAAAGTAGCCGAAAACGGAAAATTATACGGTTCTGTTAGTCCGCAAAATATAGTTGACGCTTTAAAAGAAAAAGAAATTGATATAAATAAAAAAGATGTTCATATGGATAAGCATATTAAAGAGCTTGGAGAATATGAAATTGAAATTAAATTATATCATAGCGTTAATGCAAATATAAAAATTAATGTAGTAAATATCGACACATTAGAAAACGCTACAAAATCCGAAATAAACGAAACCGTTAAAGAAACTGTAGAAGAGGCTTAATTAATAGCGGGTATAAAATGAATAGTATGCCTTACTCGATAGAAGCCGAAGAGTCTTTGTTGGGGGCTATGCTTCAAAATAATCAGGCTATATCGATAGCTTTGTCAAAAATTAATTCAAAAGATTTTTATAACGAAAGAAATAAAATACTATACGAAAGCATTATAGAATTGCATAATAGATTAGGAAATAAAGAAGATGTAAACGGCGAACTTGTTTTAAGATACTTAAAAGAAAACGGTTTATTTGAAAAAGTATTTCAAAATGACGAAGCCTATTTAATGAGAATAATAGACGGAACTCCTTTTTATCAAAATGCAAAATATTATTCGGAAGTTATAGCGGAAAAATCTTTACTCAGAGATTTAATTTTCGCATCTCAAGATATACAAAAATCCGCCTATGAAGCGAAAGACTCGGAAACTAAAGAAGTAGCCGACTTCGCAGAAAAAAAAATATTTGAAGTTACGCAAAGAAGATTAGATAATGATTTTATTCATATAAAAGATTTGCTTTTAGAAGCTTTAAATACTATTGAAAGCAGAAAAAAACATAAAAGCTCCGTTACGGGAATTCCTTCGGGATTTTTAGGATTGGATAGAGTGACGCATGGATTTCAGCCTTCGGATTTAATTATATTAGCGGCTCGTCCTTCGGTTGGTAAGACAAGTTTCGCTCTTAATATAGTGGAACATGTAATGACAAATGTAGAATCAATGAATTTTGGAATCGGTTTTTTTTCTTTGGAAATGAGCAGAATGCAATTGATTGAAAGATTAATTTCAAGCAAGGCAAGAATAAATTTGTCTAGAGTTCGTTCGGGCGATTTGGAAATGCAAGAATGGGCAAAATTAGGGCAGGCTTTCAATAGTTTATCTCAATCTAATCTTTTAATAGACGATTCAAGTCAATTAACGATAATGGAAATTCGCGGAAAAGCAAGGCAGATGAAACATAGATTTGCCGAAATGAGTAAAGAAAAAAAAGACGGAAAGAATATAGATTTAAAACTTATAGTTATAGATTATTTGCAATTAATTCATTCAAGCGCGCAAACAAGAAGAAACGGAACAAGAGAACAAGAAATAGCGGATATATCGAGAGGATTAAAAGCCCTTGCTAAAGAATTAAATATTCCCGTTATAGCTTTAGCTCAGCTTTCAAGAGCGGTTGAACAGAGGCAGGATAAACCGAGACTTTCCGATTTGAGAGAATCAGGCTCAATAGAACAAGACGCCGATTTAGTTATGTTTTTACATAGACAAAAACCAAATAGAGACGAAGAAGAGGTTATAGACGAAAGAAATAATCAAGTCGAAGTGATACTTGCAAAACATAGAAACGGCTCTATTATAGACGGACTTCCGTTAAATTTTATAGCAGAACAAACGAGATTTGAAAATATTTATAATAATGCGGATAATATAGAATAATAGAATAAGAGGATTAATTTATTATGGAAATTTTTGATTTTAAAATAGAATTAAGAAAAGGAATAAAAAATAAAATAATTTATTTTCTTGCAACATTGGGAGAATTTAATAATTTATTTTTGCAAATATTAAAATATACTTTTAAGCCTTCTTTTTCTTTCAAACTTTTATCCGATCAAATAATAAGAATGGGAGTAGAATCTTTTATAGTCGCTTCGGTTACTATTCTTTGCACGGGAATGGTTATGTCTCTTCAAATAGCGGTAGTTTTAGATAGCGTCTTAAAAGGAATATCTCAATTTGTAGGCTCTATGGTTGGAAAGGCTATGGTTAAAGAATTATCGCCAATGCTTCTTGCTTTAATATTTGCAGGCAGAGTAGGAAGTTCCGTAACCGCGGAAATAGGCACTATGCAAGTAAGCGAACAACTTGACGCTTTAAAAACTCTATATACTAATCCCGTAGAATATGTAGCAGTTCCAAGATTTTGGGCGGCGGTTATATCTTTGCCAATGCTTACCATATCGGCGGATATTATCGGAATATTGGGAGGAGCTGTGGTTACGATTTTTGTTTTAAATAGCGACCCGATTCATTATTTTGATAGAGCGTTTGCAGTTATTTCGCTTGGAGATTTTATTGGAAGTTTAATAAAGTCGACAATATTCGGGGCTGAAGTTATGCTTATATCATGTTTTTTCGGTTTTAGAACTACGGGAGGAGCAGAAGGAGTCGGAAAGGCTACGACAACAAGCGTAGTTTATAGTTTTATGATAATTTTGATTACAGATTATTTACTCGTTTCAATACTTGGAATGTTTGGAATGTGATTTAAATATAAATTTGACAAAATAATATTTTAATATATCATAATAATACTTGCTCGGGTGGTGGAATTGGTAGACACAACAGCTTGAGGTGCTGTCGGGTAATACCGTGCTGGTTCAAGTCCAGTCTCGAGCAATTATATTTTTTCCTTAACTCAAATTATTTATAAAAATTTTTATCATATTAATAAAATCCTTAAATCCCATTATTGAAATATATTATTAAAAATAAAGCAAATAAAAAAGGCGCCGCAATTAAGCGATGCCTTTATTTTCTCTTATCTCTTATCAGTTTAACTCTAAAATTTTATTATTTTGTCGTAGTATCTTTCTTAAAAGTTTCATTAACAGGCGCAGTAGGCTTATCTCCAAATGTTACGGTTACATCGCAACTACTCGCGCTTTTAAATGTCAATGTGGCTTTATAACTTGGAGAAGTTGTTTGTTCTTTAGCGTCTGTATATATTGTAACTTCTTCATTTTTTTTGTTATCCCAATCTTTTATTGTAAATGTTATGCTTGTTGAATTAATTACTGTCGTTATTGTTCCACTATTTATAGTTAATGTATTAGATGTATTTTTAGTAGCCTTACATGTTCCTGCAATATCGGAAAGTTTGAAAGCCAACTCTTTCGTCAATTTTACTTCAATAGATAAAGTTTTAGTATTGTTTTTCAAAGTAGTATCTTTAGCCTTAAAAGTGAAATTAATTTTAATAGTTTTATCTACAGATTTGCTTGAACTATCCAATTTCCTCACTTTATCAACTAATGTAGCTTTCGCAGTCAATGAATTATTGGCAAATTCAAAATCTTCCGAAGTGATTTTATTTATTTCTACCGTTTCGGCTGTATCTTCTACTGTGAATTCGGCAGTATAATCGGCAGACGATGAAAAAGCTATTTTTATGTCGCTAGCTGTTGTTTCAGGTTTTACAACTAAAGCTTTTACATTTCCAGAAGCCTCTGTAATTGAGAAAG
>ERZ1673700.1135-NODE-1135-length-28484-cov-11.193394_pt1 | contig 28484 bp, 25 predicted proteins | sample MGYA00580230_ERZ1673700 | MGnify/ENA primary metagenome ERZ1673700 (study PRJEB41218, sample SAMN15661782) | gut metagenome | host: Homo sapiens | place: Canada: London | collected 2015-08-20/2019-03-30 | study: EMG produced TPA metagenomics assembly of...
TTTGCCAAATGAGATTGAAAAATTAACTAATCTTGAGTCTATTCACATTGAGTGTAAAAATTTAAAACAATTACCAAAAGAAATATGCGATTTAATTAATCTTAAAGAACTTTTTATTTATTGTGAGAATTTAAAAAGTTTGCCAAATGAGATTGAAAAATTAACTAATCTTGAGTCTATTCACATTGAGTGTGAGAATTTAAAACAATTGCCAAAGGAAATACATAATTTAATTAAACTTAAAAGGTTTGATATTGATTGCCCGAATTCAGAAAATTTCCCAGATGGAATTGCAAAATTAATTAATTTGGAAACTATTTATATTAGAAATTGTAATGGAAAATTAAATTTGCAATATTTAATTGGAGGAATAGTAAAATTAAATAATCTAAAATCGCTTTATATTGATATAGAATAATTTTTGCATGTTTAATCTAAATAATTGACAATTATAAAATATATTATAATATAGAATTATAAAAGGTTAAATAAATGAATTATACTTTAGAAGAATTAGAAAAAACTTGGAATTTCTACGATAATTCCGCAAAAGAAATTATAGACAATGCGGTTGACGTTTCTTTCAAATTTATTGATGAAGATATGCTTAAAGATTATGATAAATATATTAAAAATAATAATTTTTTGGTTCTTTTTTGTTATAAAAAAGAATATTAAATTTGCTATCCTTTTTTCAAAGGATAAAATAAATTAAATAAAACATGCTTATTGACTTTACATAATTTTATGTTATATTGTAAAAATGAAAAGAGAACTTGGGCAATATTTTACTACATATAATCCTTTTCAAAATAGCGGATTTCTTAATTGGGCTTATGAATGTGATTTAAGCAAAACTACAATTTTAGAGCCTTTTGCGGGTTCTAATAATTTAATAAATATGCTTCAAGATATGGGTTTATGCACAGATTTTAAAAGTTTTGATATAGAGCCTAAAAATAAATTTGTAAAAAGAAGAGACACTTTAAAAAACTTTCCGAAAGGTTTTAAAGTATGCATTACTAATCCTCCGTATTTGGCTCAAAATTCTGCTAAAAGACGAAATTTAGAATTTCCAAATATTATTTATGACGATTTATATAAATACTCTTTAGAAAAATGTTTAGAAAATTGCGATTATGTCGGCGCTATAATTCCCGCTTCTTTTTTTAACGCTAATATTTTTAGAGAAAGATTAAGTCATTATATTTTATTAAATTCAAAAATGTTTAACGATACCGAGCATCCCGTTTGTTTGGCATTATTTAAAAAATCTTCCGAAGATGTAGATTTATACAACGATAATAAATATTTAGGTAAATTAAGCGACTTAAAGAAAAAACTTCCAAAATCAAATATCAATATGGATATTCGCTTTAATATTCCAAATGGAAATTTGGGATTAATAGCGATTGATAATACAATAGAGCCTTCAATAAAATTTGTAAACGGCGAAGAAATATCGCCCGACAGAATAAGAGTTTCTTCAAGAAGCATAACAAGAATAATGATTCCAACAAAATATAAAATTAATAATATAATAGAGAAATTAAACTATAATCTTAATATATTTAGAAAAGAAACTTACGATTTATTTTTAACTCCTTTTAAGGGCTTGAGAAAAGATAATTATTACAGAAGAAGATTAGATTATAAACTTGCTAAAAAACTTATAGAGGAAACTTTATATGGACTATAACTATAAAGAATTATACAAAAAGCAAATTCAAATAAATGTAAAAGAAGTATTAAAAGATATAGATACAAATGAAATGAGATTAAAAATTAGTAATTGAGCTAATAAATTTGGCTATAATTTTGAAGAGATAAAAGATAAAGTAATTAATGACGAGATATTTAGATGCGTATTTGCAAAAGAACCTTCGAAGCAGAATATATATCAAAATATAACGGCTAAAATAATAGAATCGGTAAACGGTATTAAAAATTTTAAAGTGCTTCCTTCTGGCGGAAAGAATGCATATTTTATAATAAACGGAAATATTTTTAAAGGTGAAAATTTAATTAGTAAAAATCAAGATGCAAAATCGATTGATTTTTATTTTAAATATGGTAATTTTCAATTTTATGTTTCTCATAAATATACTAAAGATGAAGGCGGAGCGCAAGATAATCAATATAAAGATGTTCAAGAATTCTTAAAAAATGCAAGAGATACTTCTTTAAAGAATACAATATTTTTGGCTATATGCGATGGAGATTATTATAAGCGTAAAGATTCAAAAACAGGAGATATAACTAAAATAGAGCGTCTAAAGAAATTAACCGATAACAAAACAGTATTTGTTATCACTATAGACGAATTAAAAACTTTCTTAAGAAAATTTGATTAGTAAATTAAATAAATCTATTCTAATATCTTTGAAAAGTTAAAATTTTTTATGTAATGCAATGCATGAATATAAATATTTTTATTATAAAAAATCGATATGAAAAGCAATGGGATTGTAAAATATAAATAGTATTATATAATTGTATCATTACATTTTTTATTTAATGCGTTTTGTTATTTGGAGTATATAATGGAATCTATGATAATTTTTTTGATTTTATTCGCTATGGTTGTTTATTTTCTGCCAATTATTGTAGCTTTTATTAGAAAGAATAATAATTGTTTGGCTATTTTTATATTAAATTTATTTTTGGGTTGGACTTTTGTCGGTTGGGTTATAGCTTTAGTATGGGCTTGCACAAATACTCAAATTAATCGATAATAAAAAAGAATAATAATTTTATTCAAAAGATTTATATTTAGTTTTTTATTAAAAATTGTAATAATGATTATAATAATCTAATAAATTAAAGTTTTTATATTTTTAATTTTATAATTTTGTATGTAATAATATAATTTAAAAATATTATAATTACTAAGTTAATACTTGACTTTATAAGTAATACATTTTAAATAATATTTTAATTTTTCAAAACAGACATTTTACAATAATTTTAATAAAGCTATTCTTAAAAATATAAAATATTGACAAATAAACATACATATATTAATATATCTATAAACTATAAAACAAATTTAAAATAAATATCATTATGAACAAAAAGAAAATAACTCTTCAATTAATTGCTCAAAAAGCTAATGTTTCAATAGCTACAGTTTCGAGAGTATTAAACGGAAACGAATGCGTAGACGAAAGAATAAAAAATAAAATTAACGAAATAATAAAATCGGATGGATATAACAGAAAAAAGAAAAATAAAAAAATCATTTCGGTTATTATACCTGATATAACAAATCCGTTTTTTGCGAATATTATACAAGGAATAGAAGTTACGGCTAATTTATACGGCTATCATATAGTTTTATCGCAATATAGAGAAAACAGAGATATATTAAATAAATATTTTAAAGAGATAGGCAATATAGGAATATCGGGATATATAATAATTCCGTCTATAGGAAATACGGAATATTTTAAAGACATAATAAAAAAATCAAACGCTCCAATAATATTTTTAGACAGAAAAGTCGACATAGAAAATACAAATTATGTAGGCAGTAATAATGAAGAAGGCGCTTATAATGCCACAAAATATTTAATAGATTTGGGACATAAAAAAATTGTTTATATGGCGGGAGCTAAAAATATAAGTTCTGAAAAAGAAAGATTTAGCGGTTTTATAATGGCTTTAAATGAAAACGATATAGATTTTGACATTAGAAAATATTATAAAACGGCGGATTTTGATTTTGACGAAAGTTATAAACAGATGAAAGAAATTATAAAATCAAATTTGGAATACACCGCCATATTTTCCGCATGCGATATTATGTGTTTTGGAATAAAAAAAGCCGCAGAAGAATGCGGATTATCTATACCTGAAGATATTTCTTTAGTAGGATATGACGATATACCTTTTTCTTCGATAATAGGACTTACAACGGTATCGTCTCAAGTTTATGAAATGGGAAAAAACGCCGTTTTGGCTATTCTAAATATAATAACGGGAAGAATTAAAGAAAATATTAATATAACTCTTCAGCCTAATATAGTTATAAGAAATTCCTGCAGAAAATTATAATGTTAATTATTAGATTTTTTTCTAAATGAAAAAATCATAAACGCAAAGACAAAATACAATATCGCCGATATAATCGCCGTAATAAAATTATCAAAAGTCGAACCTACGGCTAAAACCGTATTGAGTATCGGGACAATCAAAAGCCCTGTAACCGACATTAAAGAAAATCCTAAAGAAAATTCGCTTAAAGCTGGAGATTTATATTCTGGGTCGCATATTTTTAATAATGTCATTCCTGTTATTAATACTCCCGTTAAAGTTCCCCAAGATATAATCGCTCTTTCAAAAGAATAATCTTCTTTAAAGAAAAAACTATTAAGAGGAAAAACGAGCAAATAAGTTATTATAAAACCTAATATGCACATAACGGTTATTGGAGCTATATAATTTATTATCGCTTTTATTGGCAAACTTGTCATAGCGGATACTATTGCAAAATCGCTTAAAGTTCCCATAATTTTAGCTTTAACTTTCGCATCAACCATCCAAACTAAATTTAATTTTTTTATTATAAAATTCAAAGCAAACATTATTATCATTGAATATGTCCACACGGGAAGAACATTCAAACCTGCAATATTCATTTTTTTAACAAAATTTAAAACTATATAAGCTATTCCGCATACCGTAAATATGATAGCCAAATGAAATGTTATAGTCTCTATTGAAGAGCTTAAAAAAGTTTCTCTTCCCAAACTATTTTGTTTATTTATATCTTTATTATATCCGACTTCCATACTTTTATCAGCGTTATCATTAATTCGTTTTATAATTTTAGTTTTATTTTTTCTAACAGCTAAATTTATAAATATTATTCCGAAAACTATTCCGCCGATTAATCCAACAGTCGCCGTAGTTAAAGCAACTCCTTGCGCGATTTCCCATTGAGGAATGCCGAAACCTTCAAGCAATTTTCCCGTTGCGGCGGCAAGTCCATGTCCGCCTGCAAATCCTGCAGACAATTCATAGCCAAATGTTCTATACATATTTAATTGAGGATTTATTTTACTAAAAAACATATTCGTAGCGTATCCTATAGCCGATTGAGACATAGAGGCGCATTGAAATAAACCGAAGCAAATTAAAACTTTTGAAGGATACATAGATTTAATATTTTTATTTTCGTTTAGAAACATACCCAAAGGAATTGCGGCAAATATTGGAACGGATAATATTCCTGGAAGTAAAGAATAAGTTTTAATCCATTCTTCAGAAATTGAATAATTTGAAAATCTTCCTAAAATTTCTGGAGAGATTATCATTCCTATAAAACCGCCTATAACGGAAGCGGGCAAATATAAACTTTGAAATAATTTAACTTTCGCTCTTAAAAAAGTTCCTACTAATAATAAAACGGAAAGCAGAGATAAAGCCTGAAGCAGTTGAGTAAGTAATTGAGATGTCATTTAATTCTCCTTATTTAAATTTATTTTTGTCTATTTTATTGCTATTTTTATTTGCTAATTCTTTTTGCTCTTCTATAATAATATTATCTCCGTAGAATTTCGGCGGTTTATTAAAAATAATATCGAATATCATTAAAACTCTCGCTCCAATTTCTCTCGGAAACTGTCTTATTCTGTATAATTTTCTAACATTGTCGGCATTATATCCGATTGCTTTTATATTTTTCTGTCTCGCTATCAAAATCGCTCTCTCGTTATGAAACGGCTGAGAGACAATCGTAAAATTGGTTAGATTAAAAACTTTATTCGCTCTTATAATAGAATCCCTCGTTCTAAATCCCGCGAAATCTAAAAATATATGTTTTTTATCGACCCCTCGTCTTATTAAATCTAAACGCATTTGTCTAGGCTCATTATAGGATATATGCCTATTATCTCCGCTTACAAGAATAAATTTTATTTTTCCGTTTTTATATAATTCGTAGGCAGCATCCATTCTAAATTTAAAATACATATTAACTCTTCCGTCATATAAATATTTGCTCGTTCCTAAAACCAAAGCTACATCGTTATATGGAATTTTTTCAATAGAATTATAAATATATTTTTTTGAATAGACTGAAATAAATAAATACATTATCAATATACAAACGGCGATTACAATTAATATTTCGGATTTAAACTCCAAAACGCATTTTATAATAAATAAAATATAATTTATAATTTTAGAAAAAATATTTTTATCTCGAATAATATTTTTTGCCTCGATATAATTATCTTTTATTCTGTTTATTTTTGTATAAAATATTTTTTTTAATTTAAACATATATTACAGTATATAGAAATAATTTATACTTGTCAATTTATAAAAATTGTATAATTTCAAAATATATAATAAATTTAAAATGCTTGACAAATTTTTTTTAATTTATAAAAATATATTCATCGCGAGACGATGCCATCAGGCACATAATATGAGATGTGGCAATCCACTATAAATATATTACTTCATTAATTATAAATTTTTACTTCAATAACTATTTTATTTCAATCAAAATGTCTAATTAAAATATTTCTATTGTCGATATATTAACATAACGGAATTATATTTAAATTGTATAAACAAGGGGTTGCAACCCCTTGTTTTCTAAATTGTATAATTGCCGATTACTATATTTAAAGGCGTATATTTAATTTTATGCAGAGTAAAAAATTCAAAATAAAAGAAGAAAAAGCGACTATACTCGATATAAAATCCGCGGTTTCGATAGCTTTATTCAACGGAGAGCTTAATAATAAAGATATAGAATTGGATACGGATGTTAGAAGAGCGATTACTTATAATAAAATTATATTTGAAGATTTATCAAAAAGATTATTTTCATATTATAATAGCAGAGAGGATAAAAAAAATAAATTAAAAGAAATTTCGCTTGTAAGGGCACTTAAAAAAAATCCTAATTTATTAAATAAAGAAAGAATATATTATATAGAAAATCCAAATTTGAATACTTTTGAATTTTTAGACGATGTTTTGGATAAAGAAAAAAAAGTTAGAGGCTATAGCGAGTATATTTTATTTTCTCTGTTTAATAATTATTTTGACTATATAAAAAATTAATAGTTTTAAATATATTCGCTTAAACTAAATTTTTAAAATATTTAAATAGGATATATTATGAAAAAAATTATTATAGTTTTTATTGTATTTTTTAATTTTTTATTTTCTCAAAATTCCGATTTAAAAAATTTAAATACAAATTCTATAAATTTAGACAGAGAATTTTTAAACGCCGAAAAATTATTTTTTCAAAAAAAATATAATCTCTCTCGAGAGGCATTTCTTTTATATTTGAAAAAAAGACCTTTATCTACAAACGATATGCTTTATTATTATATCGGCGCTTGCTATTTTCAAGATAAGCAATATCAAAACGCTATCGAATATTATAAACTTGCTTTTGATATAAACGATTCTTATTCTTATTGCAATAATATAGCGAACTCTTATTATCAATTAAAAAATTATAAAGAGGCTTTGATTTGGTATAATCGTTCTGCGGAAAGATTATATTCTCTTTATTTGTCAAATATAGACGAAGAGATTTTAGACGGATTTACTATTTGGCAAAATGTTGTTACAAATACCGTATTTATAGGAGATTTTAATTTAAGCAAAGATTTAATTGAAAATTATAATTCTTCAAATAATATAAATAATGAAAATATAGAAGAAATTACAGAAGAAAATTTTAACGAAAATTTAGAAGAGAATTTAAACGAAGATTTGAGCGAAAATTTAATTCAAACAAAAGATAAAAAAAATATTTATAATTCTTTTACAAAATTGCCTTTATTTACAAATATTATTATAACGAATACTTTTACAAACGAATATTTTTTTACGAATAAAACCGTAATATTTGAAGATAATACAAACTTTAATTTGGAAATTATAGGCGACCTTACGAATATTATAACGACTACCGATTTGATTATTGACGGCACTAATATTGTTTTTACAAACGCTATTGCATTTTTTGATTCTTATAATACTTCCGCTTTATATTATAGCGCTTATCTTAATATGGGACATACTTTTTTAGCTTTGGGAGATTTAACAAACGCCGCAATATCTTATGAAATATTTTTAAAAAATGTCGGAGATGATTATTATCAAAAAGATTCTTTGGAGAAAGTTATATCTTTAATAAGGACAAACGATAATTCGATAAAATTTATTCCTTTTACGAATAATTATAGAATAAGCGAAAATAATGACGGAAGCTCAACGACTGAAAATATTTCGCCAAATTTTGATTATATAAGAGAGACTATTTTTGAAAACGATATAAGAATAGTTTACGAAAAAGGAAAATTTGAAAAAATAAAAATGTATTCAAACGATTATACGATTTCGGATACTTTATATCCTTATGGGAAAAGAGAGATTGAAATTATTTTTGAAAATGGAGATAAAAAAACAGAAAGTTATTTTGCCGATAATTCAAAATCTATAAATTATAAAACCGCCAAAGGAGATATTTACGAATATATTTTATATCCCGATGGCTCTTTTATAAATAGAAAAACTGAAAACGATAATATTATAACAGAGATAAAGAAAACTGACGGTTCTTTAATAGTTAAAACTGAAAATATTGAAGATGGAAGTTATAAGATAGTTGCAAATTATATTGACGGAAGCATAGGCACTACGACTGTAGATAAAGACGGAATAAGTAATTTGAAAATAGTTTATCCAGACGGAAGAGTCGAAGAGAGAAATTCAAAAAGTTCGGGCGAGGGAAATTTATCTTATAATGTTAAAGCCGATGACGGAAGCGTGATAACAAAAACTTATAACGATGACGGCTCTTTTACTGTAATAACGAAAAAAGTTGACGGAACAATAATAACCGACACTATAGCCGAAGAGACTATAAGCGAAATAAAAATGCCAAACGGAACTTTAATAAGAAGAATAATTTGGAGAGACGGCTCAAAAGAAACTACGACTTTAAATAAAGATTCAAGCTCTATAATCGAAGCGGTTGCGGCTGATTCTAGCAGCGTGACGACTACGGTTAAAGCTGACGGTTCTACTATAACGGTGACAAAAGATATTTTAGGAAATACAGAAACTATTAATATTTATTCGGACGGAGGGACTTCAACCACTCAAAATTATATTGACGGAAGAACTATTATAAACGAAAAAAGAGCCGATGGCACAACTATAGATATTGAAAATGACGGAAAAAATAAAATATTAAAAGCGGTTGATTTTGAAGGCTATACTCTTGAAATGAAACAATATAGAAACGAAGACGCCGAAATAACTTTATTTAATTCTTTAGGAGATAGAGTAGATTTAGAAACCGCTAAAATCGTTATAAGAAGAATGGATTTAAGCATAAGAGCGGAAGATATAAAAAATCTTATTTCCGATAAGGATTTAAAAAATACAAAAGAGGATTCTGAAAATCCGACTAATGAAATTTCTGAAAATGACAATTCTTTTGATAATGAAGATAGTTTAGAAGATTATACAGAAGAAGATTCGGATACGATTGATAATAATTCTATTTCAGAGTAGTTTTTATAAAATAAAGCTTAAGATTATTTACTTGATATATTAAATTACTTTTGATATAATTAAAGCAATTTTAAATTGAAAATAATTAATATAGCGTAATATTATGAATAAAAATAAATCTGAAAATAATAAATCGGTAGGAATAATAATCAACACTTTAAGAGGAAATCCCGCTTCTATACTTTCAAAAGTTAAAGCTATACTTAAAAAGCATCGCATTGAAACTGTGATAATAGATTATGATATATCTTCGCGTCAAAATATAAATAAAGCTAGAAAAATATTAAAAAATGTTTCTATGCTTATTTCAATCGGCGGAGACGGAACTTTGCTCTCGGCTTTAAAAATTGCAATAAAATACAATATTTCTGTTTTGCCAATTTATAACGGAAGTTTGGGTTTTATATCCGAAATTCCTCCCGATGAAGCTTATTTTATGTTGGAAGAATATTTAAATAATAAAAAAAGTTTATACGAAATAGAATCAAGAACTTTACTCGAAGTAAAATTATCTCAAAAAAAAATAAATAAAAATTCTAAAATAAAAAAATATTTAGCGGTAAACGAACTTGTATTAGGCAAATGCGATGGAAGAGCGATTTATATCGATGTTAGCATAGAAAATAAAATGGTTTCTTCGATAGTTGGAGACGGAGTTGTTATAGCGACTCCAACAGGTTCTACTGCATACGCTTTAAGCGCGGGCGGTCCCGTTCTTGCGCCGACTATAGACGCAATTTCTTTTGTTCCTATAGCGCCGCATTCTTTAACTTTTCGTCCTCTTGTTATTCCGAAAGGAGATACTATACAATTAGAACTTTCAAAAAAATCTTTTAAGGCTATGATTACAATAGACGGATACGATATTTGCAAATTCGATAAAAACGATATTTTAAAAGCTCAAATTAGCGAAAAACATTGTTATATATTTCAAAGCGCAAAAAGATTATTTTACGATATTCTTCGCAATAAACTTAAATGGGGAAGATAATGCTTAAGTATCTTGAAATAAGAAATTTTGTATTGATTGATAAATTAAAGATTAATTTTAATAACGGTTTTAATGTTTTAACGGGAGAGACGGGAGCGGGAAAAAGTATAATAATAAGCGCGCTTGAACTTATAACGGGAGAGAAAGGTTCTATTAGAATGGTAGGCTCAAACGGAGACAGGTTAATCGTTATGGGTTGTTTTAGTTTGCAATCTTCTTCAAATATCGTGAAAAATAAATTGAAAGAATGGAATATTGAAACAAACAATAACGAACTTAATATAAAAAGAGAAATTACAAAAGACGGAAAAAGCAAATCTTTTATAAATAATGTAGGCGTTAGAATAGCAGAATTAAAAGAACTTGGAGATTTAATTGTCGATATTCATGGACAGCATGAACATCAATCTTTATTTAATCCCGCGAATCATTTGAATTTTTATGACAGTTTTTTGAATATTGAAGATAAACTTGAAATATATAAAGAACATTATAATAAACTTACAAAATTAATAAAACAATATAATGAAATTTCTCAAAATAAAAATAATATCTTAAAAGAAAAATCATTTTTGGAATATGCTATTGACGAAATAGAAAAAGCAAATTTGAAAGCAAACGAAGACGAAGAGATAAAAAACGATATATCGGTAATGTCGAATGCCGAGAGTATAGCGTCTTCATTGTCTGCAGTTAATAAAGATATTTTCGGAAACGAATCGGGAGCTTATTTGAAATTAACAAGAAGCGTGAATATTCTTCAGTCAATTTCTCAATATGACGGCAGATTGTCCGATTTATCTTCTCAAATTGAAGAATTGGCTTTAAATTTGGAAGACATAAAAAATATTTTAAGCGAGATAAGAGCGAAAACAAAATTCGACCCGAGAGAGTTGGAATCTTTAAACGAAAGATTATTTTTTATTAATAATTTGAAGAAAAAATATGGCTCAAGCATAAAGGAGATTTTAAATTATGCGAAAGAATCTAAAGAAAAATTGGAATCTTTAAATTTTTCAGAAGAAGATATTATAAATTTAAAATCGGAAATTGAAGAATTAAGAAAAAAAACTTCTATTTTAGCAAAAGAAATTTCTAATATAAGACATAACAGAAAAGAAGAATTTATAAAAGCGATTGAATCGGAAATGAACGATTTGGGAATGTCATCGACAAAATTCGATGTCGAAATAATGTCGGATGAGGACGAAGAGGGAATATTAATAGTTGACGGAGTTAATATAAAGGCAAACGTTTATGGAATCGACAATATAGAATTTATAATCGCTCCAAATAAACAGAGTATATTTCAGCCTTTAAGAAAAATAGCTTCGGGAGGCGAGATATCGAGAATAATGCTTTCGCTTAAAAATGTTTTATCTTTGGGAGATTACTGCGAGACTATGGTATTTGACGAGATTGATGTCGGAGTCGGCGGAAGAATAGCGGAAGTTATAGGCGAGAAAATTGCCGCATTATCGAAACGAAAACAAATTTTAAGCGTCACTCATTTAGCCCAAATTGCTATATATGCAAATACTCATTTTAAGGTTATTAAAAACGAAGGCGAAGATAATGTAACTTCAACTATAGAAGAGCTTAACGAAAGCACAAGAGTAGGCGAAATTGCAAGAATGATAACGGGGAAAGAGATAACCGAAGCGAGCATAAAGCATGCGGCGGAACTTTTAGAAGGCGCTAGAAAATCTAATATTTTTATATAAATAGTTAAGGATTAAAAATGTCTTATTATATAACATTAGATAGAGAAGATATAAAATCAAAAATAGGTATAAATCAAAATTTTCAAATTTTTAATGAAGATTGCAGAGAAGGTATAAAAAGATTAAAAGATAATTCTATCGACTTTATAGTAACCGACCCGCCATATTTTATTGACGGAATGGGAAACGAATGGAATGATAAGAGATTACAGAATAAAGCTAAAAAATCGGGAATTATAGGAGGATTGCCTATCGGTATGAAGTTTGATAGAATTCAAGGAGAGAGATTGCAAGAGTTTATGAATCCTCTATCTAATGAATTTTTTAGAGTTTTAAAACCTGGCGGATTTTGTATAGTTTTTTCTCAAGCTAGACTTTATCATAGAATGGCAATGAGTTTAGATTTGGCGGGATTTGAAATAAGAGATATGCTTGTTTGGAAATATGAAGGGCAGGCAAAGGCATTTTCTCAAACGCATTTTATAAAAAAAGATAAAACTTTATCTACATCTCAAAAAGAGATTCTTATTAAAGAATTGGACGGAATGAAAACTCCTCAATTAAAGCCTAGAATCGAGCCTATGGTTTTAGCTCAAAAACCTAAAATTGGGACTTTTGTTAAAAATTGGCAAGAATATAAATTAGGACTTATTAACAGTAAAGAAAGTTTAGACGGCGGATTTCCAAGCAATGTTATGGAAGTATCTAAACATATAAGAAATAATGAAAGCGAAGAAAAAATAAAACATCTTACAAGAAAACCAGTGCGTCTAATATCGCATTTAGTTAGACTTTTTACTCAAGAAGGACAAATTGTATTAGACCCATTTTTTGGAAGCGGTTCGCATGCTATAGCTTCGCTTGAAAATAATCGTAAATTTATTGGTTTTGAGATAGAAAAAAAATATTTTAAAATTACTCAAAAAAGAATAGAAAAAAGATTTTTAGAAATATCGGAATAAAAATGAATAAAAAAGAAATTATAGAAATATATAAAGTTATTTCTGCAATGTATGAAAAATATCTTAAAAAATATGGAGTAAAACCTATAAATTTGTATGATAAAAATAATAATTATACAAAAGATGCATTAACTTTAATATATTTGGCAAAGGATTATCCTAATACTAAAGCGATATCAAAACAAGAACTTACTGATTTTATAAGACAATTTTATCCCGAAACTAACGATGTTCAACAGGCGAGACATTTAAGCAAACAAAAAGGCTATAATATTATATCTGGCACGAGAGGAGATATAAACGAAAAAATCCCCGCTGGTTATTATAAACTTATAGATTTAGAAAATCCTTATCCGTCATATAAGCCAGATAGAAGAGAAGGAATACAAAGCGGAAGTTTTGAAGAGCTTAAAAAAGAGTATGATTATAGATGCGCTACTTGCGGTTCAAGAGAAGGCGAATTACATTATATTAGAAAAAATGAAATTACAAAATTGCAAGCTGGACATATAAATCCTTCCAAACCTTTAGAATTAGGAAATATAATTCCTCAATGTCAAGTTTGTAATCGTCCCGATAGAGATAGATGGATTTATGATAAAACGGGCAGAGTAATTGAAATAGCGGATTCTGACGATGGTAAAAGAGTCGTTGAAAAATATTTTAAAAGAGTAAGCAAATCTACAAGAGAATATTTTTTAGATTTTTTAAAAAGACTTTTAGGTATAAAATAATTAATATCATATTTTTAAGCAATAGAATTGTATTAATAAAAGATATTATTATGAACTCTTGAAAGTTAACCATTAATAAAGTATAATAATTCAATATTTATACAAGGCAAATAAAATGTTAGATTTTGATTTTTCATTATTAGACAATAAAGACTTTAAAGAGGATTCCGTTAGAGGATATAATCCTAAAGTTATAAAACTAGGAAAACTTATATATGATTGAAGAATTACCAAAAATACCACTAGAGCTTTATGTCGTTTCTTATATGAATAAATGCGCTAAAGAAGGTATAAAAGCGACTTTTGACGAAATTTGTTGGGGCGTCCTTAATCATTTGCCTAAAGACCAAGTGCAAATTAACGATAACGAAATGATTTTAGATATTTTAAAAAGAATTGCTATACTAAATAAAACTACGGGCGAATGGAAATTAAAAACAGACGACCCAAAATTATTTGACGATATTTAAAAAATCTAATTATATAATTTACGCTTAAAAAATAAAATTATCTTAATCAAAGAAACTAATATAAACGCAGCCCAGCAAATTATCGAGCTATAAAAATATTTTATATCGGGCTTAAACTCAAATACTATTTCATTGTCGCCCGCTTTAGCGAAAACTCCTCTAAATAATAAATTAGCGTTTAATAATTCTTTTTCTTCTCCGTTAACTTTTACTTTCCAATTTGAATTGAATCTTTCTTTTGAAATTAAAATTCCGTCTTCTTCGGTTTTTAAATTAAAAGCTATTTTGTTATTTTTATTTTCAATCATTTCTATAAAATAAGTATTCGTTTCGTTATTTAAACTAAAATTATTTGAAGAGTTTAAAATAATCGCTTCTTTAGATAAATTGAAATTTGGCATTCTTAATCTTCCCAAACCGTCATTAAAATCTTTAGCGTTATAAACTTTGCTTACAAACTCGTATTTATTTCTATAATCTTTTAATTCGTATAAAACAGCCGCCGAAAATTCATCTTGATATTCCGTTATTTTTTTAATATCGTTTGAAAGTAAAGAATTTTCTAAATATGTAGGACTTAATATATATCTAACGCCAAGCAAATCCATTAATCTTGGTTGATAGCCGACATAATCGTTTATTCTGAAAGCGCCGAATGTTTCCGTTATATCTTTACTCAATCTACTTGCCGCGGGAGGTTCGGTTAATGGAATTTTATAATAAGGCATTGTATGAGTCGTATATCTATATAAATAAGGAATCAAAATCGGCATTGTAGTTTTGTTATTATTTTCTTTTAATATATGTTCGGTTATTGGAGTAGGATTATACATTTCGTTAATATTCGATTTTACTAAAAACATATTTCCGCTTTGAGTTAAATCTAAAAATAAAATTGCCATAAAAATATAAGGCAGATATTTATAAAAAATATTTTCTTTATTCGCTATAATTATATAAGCAAAAATTACAACCGCTCCGATTATAAGAAATCCTATTTTACCCGAATCGTAAACTGAAAATAATATAAATCCCATTAAAGGAATTAAAGCTATATATCTTTCTTTTGCAGTTGTTTCTTTTAAAGAGATAGAGTTTAAAATTAAAATTGTTGATATAAAAGATATTAAAGTTAATCTTATAAAAGCCATAAATATATTTTTAGAAATTAACGCCGATTTTTGAGCTTGCCATTCCGCTAAAAAACTATTATAAATAAAGCCTTTTCCAAAAATTGTTAAAAGAGCGAATATTAATGAAACGATTGAAATTACAATCATTATTTTTTTTGCAATATCAATATATTTATAATCATATTCCAAATATTTTAATAAATTATTTTCTTTTTTTGTTTTTAATTCTATTGCATTAAAAATATAATCTGCAGCAAAAGAAGAAATTATTGCAAAAGGAATCGGTATTATTTCAATAAATTTATTCGGATTTCTTGCATCTTGAAATATTGGAATTTGAAATAAAGCGCCGTAAATTAAAGGAAAATATCTCCCGAAACTTGCTATTAAAAAAAATAAAGCCGTTAAAATCCAAAAATATTTTTCTTTGTATTTTTTATCGCTTATAAAAATTGCAAATATAATAAATAAAAAAGTTATATAACCGATATTAGTCGCCGTTAAAGAATAATTTGAAGTTTTAGGCTCTCCTTTAACATTCGCTATTCTTCCCCAATAAGGATGAGTTTCGCTTCCCGAATAATAACCAAATAAACCAGGAATAAAAAATCCTAAAATTTCTTCGGGCGGATAAGACCATCTTGTAGCCCAAGCCCATAATTCTTTTTTATTGCTAACTCCCGCAGCTCCCATATCTTGAGTATTTTTCGTAATCATTATTATTTGAATCGACATTAAAAAAGAAAATATAGCGACTAATAAAAATTTTAAGCATAATAAAATAATTTTTTTGTTTTCTTTTTTAATAAAGTCAAATAATTTCAATTCGTTTTTTTTGTTGTATAATAAATAAATAAAATAAACGGCTAAAAATAATGCAAAATACATTGCGACATCCAAAGCTCCGCCCAAGAAAGCGATTCCCAAAAAAGCGCCCGTAAAAAAGAAGAAAGTCCATTTTTCATTATTCATTGCTTTTGATAAAAAATATAAAACTAAAGGAAAATAACAATAAGTTTCAAATTTTCCCAAATGTCCTGGCAATATTAAAGTAATAATTGAATTTGAAAACATTAAGGCGATAGCTCCAAACATAGAGGCTTTTATCGAAAGTTTTTTTTCTCTTAAAAATAAAAATAAACCGTAGCCCATTATAGTTATATGAAACATTACGCTAACTTGCGGATAAATATTAACGGGCAGAAGAGCGATTAATAAAGATTTTGGATGAAGCGGAACAGTCGAGTTTGTCGCTATCGTAAAATATGCATTATTCCAAAAATAAAAATTTCCATTCGCTATAGCTTCTTTAATATTTTTTATTTCCCACAAAATAACATCTCCCATTTGAAGATAAGAAAAAGTTAAATTGCTATAAAAAAACAATATTGAAAGAATCGTAAATATAACGAAATATATTATCTCTCTTTTTAACGGCTTTAATAAATTCATTAATTTTCCCTTAATTATAGAAATATAATTTTATTTATTATACTAAAATAGCCGTATTTTGTCAAAACATTATTTTATTAAAGATTTAAAATAATTATTATATTTTTAATCTTATTAATCCTATAACTTTTTGATAATATAATATTTTTTTAATAACATAATTAATATTTTAATAAATATTTAATATTCTTAATATTAATCATTACAAATTATTTTTATTTATACTTAATCAATTGTTTTTAGCATATAAATTGATTTTTACAATATGCATGCCTATTAAAAATTTATATTCTTTTTTGTAAAAAACTAATAAAAATCTTACTTTATCTATATCTATTTAGAAAAATAAATAAAATACAGTCTTTTTTGATAACACACTAACTAAAAGCCTTACCGTATGAACACCTATGCGAGAGTGAAGCTGGCATCAGCAAAAATAACCAAAAAATCATCTTTTTCTTGACAAAAGAAGTAGCTTTTTGATACTGTCTGCCTTCGGCATAGTTATTCTTTCTTGATAGAAAAAAGAATAAAAAAGTAATAATAAATTTTAACTTTCTTTCAATTTAAAAAAACTACTGCAAATTAATTACCGTTCTATATAAAAAATCTTTTCTTTCAATCGCATATTTTGTTTTTGGCAAAGAAGGATATTCTTCTATATATTGATTATATGTTTGATAAGCCTTATTAAAATCTCTAACATTTCTATCGCCTCTTTCGTATATTTCGGCAAGAAGAAGCAAAGCGTCCGCTCTTTTATTAAATTTATCGTTTGAACTTAAAGATTTTTCAAGTATATTAATTCCATCCGATATTTTTCCAAGCCTTTTTAAACTATCCGCCATTTCATAAGAAGCGTTTCCGTAAGTTGAAGTTTTAGCGTATTTATTTATAACCTCGTTAAAATAATTAATCGCCTCTTCGTTATTATTTTGAGCTTTCTTCATAATTCCCATAGAATATAGCGCCGCCGCTTTTTCATTATTATTTGCAGTTTTTAAATCGTAAGCTTTTTTATACATGTCGAAAGCGTTATTATAATCTTTATTATTATTGTAAATATCCGCTATTCTAAAATGACTGTAAACGGAATATTTTGAGTTTGGATATTGAGATATAATATTGTTATATATATTAACGGCGTTTGAATAATCTTTTATATTTTTCAATTCTTCTGCGGAATTAAATAAAGTTAAAGTTTCCGATTTATCAGATTTTTTAATCTCGGAATTCGTAGCATTTGCAGATATTATCGAATCGTTATTATTTGTAATTGATATTTGATTCAAATTATCAGCCGTGATTTTGTTAATATTATTACTGCTTATTTCAGACTTTTCAATTTCTAATAACATAGCGTTTGTATTTGCGGTATTTCTCTCGCTATTTGTTACATTAATTGTATATCTATATCTTCTTATAATATTTTCTTCATTATCGACTTGAAAATTTAATTTTGCAATTCCAGAAGTTAAAGTTGTGAAAGTTAAAAAAGTATTTGTTTTATCTCTCGTAAATCTCACAAAATCTAAATTTGTAGAATAGCTTGTTATACGAATATATCTGTCGAAATTTGTGGCGTTTAATCTTATTGAAAAAAGAGTATTATTTGCCAAATCTATAGTTTTTATAAAATCTTCTTCCAAAGGTCCGCCTTTTTTTCTGCTTATGGGTTCGTTCGTTACAACTTGATTATCGGGTTTAACTGTTATCGTTTCTCTCGTATTTTGAGCGAAAATAGAAGTAAACATAATCAAATTAAAAATGAATAAAAAAATTTTAAATCGCATAATTATCTCCATTATTTATTTTTCTTATTTTTTATATAATTTTTAGAATATTCCATTTGTTCTATATCCAAATTGCCTTTTGTAGAAAGCATCTCTCCTTTAATAATTTTCTCTTCGTCTTCTTCCATATTGGCTACGGCTCTTGCATTTTCTTCTTCGGGACTTAAATAAATTACTTTAGAATTTGAATATAAACCGATTAAAATTCCCGAAAGTATCGTTAAAATAAGCCATACAAATATGACGACAAAAAATAAAATTCTTTTTGTTTTATAAAAATTTTTAACTTTTTCAATTATTGCCATTTATAATTTGTCCTTATAAAAAATCAAAATAAAAACAACTTAACATAATATTCGTAATATTTATTATAAAGTATAGAAAAAAATTTGCAATGTTATCTTATTATATTTATGATAAAATTATAATTATACTTCTGCAAGTAAAAACGTAGAAACTATCGCAGCGCCATGATTTTCAATTTTTTTATCTTAAAACTATTGACATATTTTTTAATCAATGTTAAAAATTTTTTGTAAATTAAAGATATTTAAATTAATTATATTGACTTTATTTTAAAAGATTGTATAATAATAGTTAATAAATATTTAAATTATTTTGTTGACAAAAATTTTTAAATGTTGTAAAATATTATTCAATTAATTAAAATAAATAGTTGACAAATTTTTTTAAATATTTTATAATATTGTTAAATTAAATTAATCAATATTGAAAAAAATTTAAAGTAAACTATTGACTAATTTTTTTAAATGTTGTATAATTTAATTGTAAAAGTATTTGCCGAGAAATCGGTGAGGAAAGTTTGATATGAAAATTACGATAAATAACAATACTGTAAATTTGTTAAGCAAAGCAAAGCAAAGCAAAGCAAAGCCATAATTGTCTTTTAAATAATAATTTTAAATTCTATATATCTCAATTTTTAAAGGCATTTAAATTTTTAAGTGTCTCAATTTTATTGCATAATTTAGTTAAATCTTTTTTAACTTCAATTACTTTCGATAGCTTATCAAGGAAAATAAAAAATCCTTGTTTAGTTATAAATAAAAATTTTTTAAAGGAGGATTTCACAATGAAATCTAAACAAATTATTATTATGCTCTTATCGTTTATTATCCTGTTTGCGATAAGTTGCAAAAATGAAGACAAAACAGGAGGAGGAGTCGATGAAGGTTTAGTAGTTCAAAATCGTAATCATCCGCCAGCTGGAAGATATACTCAATCAGGTAGAACTAATGAGAGCAATATACATACCGTCACACATAATGGAAACGGTTCTTGCACAATATCTGGAAAAGTTTATCCCATTAATGATAGCAAAGGTTTAGACTATGAGATTACTGTAACAAATTGGTTAAATTATCCCAATATCACAACCGTCCAAAATCTTAATTATGTTGGCACATCGCGTGGTGGAGAATATACTATTACTAAACCAGAAAGTAGTATTGCTTTAGAGTATTTCGATGTAATATATGACTTTACCACTGAAACTATATTCTCAATATCTTTAAGAACTGTTTCGGACAGCAAATACTATGGCGAATTAGATTTGAAAAAGGTAAATTAAATATGTCAATCAAATCTCCATTTAACCTAAAGTTCTTTGATACTTATGTAATCAAAATACATACTCACTTGCTCACAGGATTAATTCTAATTATTAGAATTCTCATGTCCTCACCTATATCTTTTTTAACTGAAAGACTTCATTTAAATTTGGATAAAGGGGAGGTGATGCATAATGAAGAGACGATATGACGCTTATAGGAGACATAAAAGAAATATTGATTATGGTAAAAAAGAAGGAATAAATATAATATTAAATATAACATTTACTACTATACCTATTATGTCTATTATTAGATTGATAATAGAAATAATTAATTCTTATTATCGCTAATTAAAGAATAATAAACGCTTTTTAATTTATCATAAAAAATATTTACTTGAAAATAAAACCGAGTTCTTTTAATTAAAGGCTCGGTTTTTTATTTTTTTGTATTGCTTTGAGACTAAAGGACACTCCAACGACTAATTTCAAATTGTCATTTTGATTTTCTTATTATTACTTTTAAAGGCTTTTTTCTTACATTTCTTTTAATAGGCGATTTTTTATTTTCGATTTTTTGAGGTTCTAAATTCTCTTCTATAATGTCTTTAATTTTATTATAGTTATTATCTTTTTTAATATTGATTTCATGGCTTTCAATAGCCAAAACTAAATTTCTTACTTTCTCTATTTTTAAGTTTAAATTATTTTCAGCGTCTTCAATATCGGATATTATAAGTTGATTAAAATTATTCAAATCAAATTTTATTTTAGAATCTTTTGAATTAATTAATTGCATAAGTTTATTTATATCTATATGCGAATATTTATCTAATTTAACATACAAGCAATTTTGTCCTTCTATAACCGATAATATTCTCGCTCTCTTCAATATTACTTTAAGTTTAGCTATTTCAAATATATCTTCTATTACTTTAGGAATTTTTCCATATTTGTCAGTCATATATTCTTTTGAAGATTCTATATCTTCATCGCTTTGAGAACGAAGAATTAATTTATAAACCGATATTTTTTCTTTAACATCCGAAATATAAAAATCGGGTATATATAAATCGTATTTAAAATCTATAACCGTGTCAAAAGTTACTTCTTTAATATCGCCTTTAAATTCATTAGTAGCCTCTTCAAGCATTTGAGTGTATAATTCGTATCCTACTTGATAAATCATTCCCGACTGCTCATCTCCCAAAATATTTCCAGCTCCTCTTATCTCCAAATCTCGCATCGCTATTTTAAATCCCGCTCCCAAATCTGTATGTTCCGATATTGCCGATAATCTTTTATATGCAATTTCGCTTAAAGCAAAATTAGCGGGATAAAACATATAAGCGTAAGCTTCTCTATCGCTTCTTCCAACTCTTCCTCTTAATTGATAAAGTTCCGATAATCCGAAAGTATGGGCGTTTTCTATTAATATAGTATTGGCGTTTGGTATATCTATTCCGTTTTCTATTATCGTTGTAGAAACCAATATATCGTATTTATAATCTATAAAATCTCTCATTATTTTTTCTAATTGATTTCCCGACATTCTTCCATGCGCTACGCATATTTTTGCTTTCGGACATAATTTTTTTATCATAAGCGCGAAAGAATCAATTCCTTCGACTCTATTATATAAATAAAATATTTGTCCTTTTCTTTTAAGTTCTCTATCTATCGCCGATATTACAACCTCTTCGTTAAATTCCATTACAAAAGTTTTTACGGGAATTCTATTTAAAGGCGGAGTTTCTATTACGCTTATATCTCTTATTCCCGTTAAAGCCATATTTAAAGTTCGAGGAATCGGAGTCGCCGATAAAGTTAAAACATCCGTTTCTAATCTTAATTTTTTTAAAGTTTCTTTATGTTTTACGCCAAATCTCTGCTCTTCGTCTATCACTATTAATCCCAAATTTTTAAATTCAATATCTTTTGACAAAAGCGCATGAGTTCCTATTATTAAATCGCATTCTCCGTTTTTTAAGCTCTCTTTATTTTCTTGAGCTTGTTTCATATTTACAAATCTGTTTAAAGCGTTTATCGTTATCGGAAAATCTTCAAATCTTTTTTTAGCGTTATTGTAATGCTGTTGAGATAAAATAGTAGTCGGACATAGCATAGCGCATTGTTTTCCCGCCATTATTGCCTTAAAAATAGCTCTAAAAGCGACTTCTGTTTTTCCAAATCCCACATCTCCGCATACGAGCCTATCCATCATTTTACCGCTTTCCATATCTTTTTTAATATCGTTAATCGCTCTTAATTGGTCTTGAGTTTCTTCATATTTAAATGAAGCTTCAAAATCATCCTGCCATTGAGTATCATGTCCGTAAATATTTCCCTGAATATTAGACCTTATTACATATAGCCTTATCAAATCTCTTGCCGTAGTTAAAGCGTCCGCTTTAGCTCTGCTCTTTATTTTCTCCCAAGCGCTCGTTCTTAAAGAAGTTAATCTTGGAGTATGTCCGCCTCCTGAAATATATTTTTGAACAAAATTCATTTGCTCTACGGGAATATATAATTTATCGCCTTCCAAATATTCCAAAGTTAAATAATCTTTTTCTTTTCCGTTGGATGATTTTCTAGTTAAGCCTAAATATTTTCCTATTCCATAATTTACATGAACCGCATAATCGCCGACATTTAAATCGACAAAAGTGTCTATTATATTTTTATTTACTTTCGGAAGTTTTTTTATCTTTTTTCTTTTTCTTCCGAATACTTCCCAATCGGCTATGAATATAGTTTTTATATCTTCTTTTATAAATCCTGAAGAAGAAGGAGCTGTTATAATATAGAAATTATTTTTATTATTTGATAAATCAAGTTCTTTATCGTTGCTTGCTATAATAACTTCCGATTTTTCTTTTATGTTTATATCGTCTTCTGCTCCGATTATAGTCGGTTTTAATTCTCGCGTTATTTTATAAAATCTATTTGCCTGGTCATAATGTCCCGTTGATAAAATTATTAAATAATCTTTTTCTCTGTAATCTTTTATATAATCTAAAAAATCCGTTAATCTCGATTTGAAAGATTCTCCTTTGCTAAAATTAAATTGATATGTATTATTTTCAATTATAAAATGAGTTATATTGATTGATTTTTTTATTATTTCGTCAAAATAATCGGAGTCTATATATAATTTATTTGTATTTTCTATTATATTAAAAATATTATCTGCGCTATTAAAATTTTCTTTTATAGAATCAAATATATTTATTAATTTATTTTCTAATTTTATATAGTCGTCTAAAAATATTATTTTATCTTTAAAATAATCAAATATAGTTTCCAAGTCTGAATAAAATAAAGAAAGTAAATTTTCACTTCCTGCAAAATATTTATTTTTAGATATATTTTCTTTAAGTTCCGCTTCAATATTTTTTCTTTTTAAAAATTCTTCTATCATAGAATCGCTATATATAGCTTCTCTAACGGGATAGATAATAATTTCTTCCAAATTTTCAAATGAACGCCCGTCTTCTATTTTAAACATTCTAATACTTTCAATATAATCGTCAAACATTTCTATTCTAACGGGATTATCATATCCTACGGAAAAAATATCTATTATGCTTCCTCGAATGGCGGCAGTTCCTTTTTCTGAAATATCTATATCTATTATATAACCTAAATCATTTAACTTTAATCTTAAATCTTCTAAATTAATTTTGTCATTAACTTTTAAGTTTATATATAATTTTTCTAAATCTTTTTTGTTAGGAATTTTTTTAGTTATTGAATCTATAGTCGATACTATTACGCATTTTTCTTTGTTTATAAGTTTGTATAAAATATTTATTCTCTCTTGAGAGATATCCGTTATTGGCGACATTTTTGTAAATGGAATGCTATCGTAATCGGGAAAATAATAATTTGGAATATTATAAAAATTTAGAGACTGACTTAAAAGCATAGCCTCGCTTTCATTTTCTTTAATTATTAAAAAACTTTCGCCTTTATCTTTAAAGATAGAGGCAAAAAATAAAGCATCGCTTCCGCCTTTAAGCCCAAATATATTTTTTACATTATCTATATTTAGAGATTTATATTCTTCGCTTTCTATAAATCTTTCTATTAATAGATTTGCAATATCAGAGTTTTCCATTTTCCTCTTTTTTTATATTGATTTTTTATAGATTTTATAATATAAATAATATCCAATTAAATTGCAATAGTTAAGTTATAATATTAATAGTCGAAAATATATTATAATGTTTTTAAAAAGGGGTTAGTCAATAAATGAAATCATATTTTATTTTTATATTATTATTTTTAATATCATGCGCTTCAAATACAAAAGTCTATAATAAAAATTATGACAATATATGGATAAATAGAGTTAAAGGCAAAAGCGTTGTCGCTCCAAACGGTTATTTATATACTTTTATGGATAACGGAAGCGTAGAATACGAAATAAACGGAAAGAAAAGAGGAATCGGATTTTTCATTTATGCAGAAAGCGAAACGAATGCATATTATTATGAAAAAATGTCTTTAGATTATGTGGCTCATAATGTTCAAGGAATATCTTCAGTTCCAAAAACAAATATTAGTATGTATGTAAGTTTTGTTCTTTCAAATGACAATTTAAAAATGACTTCGGGATATACAAAAAGTTATTATAATAGATTGTCCGATTGGAAAAAAAATAATTTAAATATGTTTGGAGCATTAAAAGACGGAAAAGATATGTCAGAATATCCCGTTCCTTATTTAGAAGAGATTAATTTTAACAATTTTATAGAATTTGGAAAATTAAAAGCGTATAAAAATTAAAGATTGATTATAAAAATTTCTAATTGTAAAATATATTCTATTACTATAATTATAATTTTATTAATTAAATTATTTATTCAAAAGTCTTGATATTTATATTAAAGAATATTATAATCGCACTATAAAAATTATTAATAATAGTATAAATTTCGGCTGCTGTAGTTCAGTGGCTTAACTTTAAATTTTATTCAAAATTATGTTTATTTACTAATTATAAATCTAGGATAATATTATGGATTCTAAATTAACTATGCCGTTTGAAAATGAATTAACAAACGAAGAAATAACTTCTATAGACGAATATGTCGAAAGAACTTATGAAGAACATAAAAATAACCATAAAGAGCTTACGAGATTAGGAATGCAGGCAAGCGCCGCGGTTGCCGCGGGAAAAGCAAGAGCTGCAGAATTGGCAAATCAAGGCTTTTTTAAAAATTTATTGGGAAATATTACGGGAAAAAATAGAAAATTAAGAGGCGAGATAGACAGAGATTTTGCAATATCGCAAGAAGCAAGTATAAAAATGATTGCAAAATTGGCTCAACAGGGAAAATTAACTTTTGACGCAATTATGGGAGTAAATGTAAAATTAAATTCTTTGAGTAATCAAATAGATAAAGAATTTAACGAAGTATATTCCCAAATAAATAAAATGATGACTATGGCGATGAGTTCTTTAATAAGAGAATCTACAAGAATAGACAAATTAGAAAGAAGTATGAATGTCGTTCATTTAGAGTCGACTATTGAATATTTGGAATTCGGAGGAACTTTATATAAAGACTTATCCGACAATGAAAAAATATTATGCATTATATCCGATTTCTTTTTAGCTACGAAAGGAAATTATTCTATAAACGATATTATAATGTTAAAGCCAATGATGGATAAAATAGGAGTTAATCCGAACGATAAAATATCTATGTTGAGTTTATACGAAACTTTAATATCAAACAATAAAATAGCGGGAAAATTATTTGAAGCTATAGACAAAGCGAAATTTAAAGAATTAGACGATATTTATATACCTTTACTTGGCAATTTACAAAAAATAGAATCTTTGAAAAACGAAGAAAAATATATTGTCGACAGCGTAGTAGAAATGTCAAAATCGCCAGAGCAAGATGTTCAATTTAGTTTATTAAAAAGCTATGCAAATAATAATTTAAATATGGATTTAGAAAAAGAGAATTCATATTTTGATTTGAGCGTTGCAATAATAAACGAGCTTTCAAATATTGATAATGTGGAAATTGCAGAAACGGAAGAAATTAATATAAAGAAAATTCCCGCATCCGCTCAAAATTATTACGATACAGCGATTGAATTAATAGGACAAGAAAATTTTGAATGCGGTTTATCTTTGCTTAAAGAGGCTTTAGAGAACGGAATTGATAATTCGGAAATATACGAAAATGTAGCGAAAGTTTATTTAAGTCTTGGAGAGCTTGACGAACTTCCAAATTGTTATAAATTGGCGATTGAAAGAGGAGCGGAAACTTATCAAAATTATTATAAATTTGGAATGAGCTTATATAGAAAATTATGCGAATCATCTTCAAATAACGAAAATGATTATAAAGAAGTTTTTAGCGCATTAGAAAAAGCTATAGAACTTTCGGATAAAAGCGTTTATATTTATATTAATTTAGGCGTGATTTATAGAATGCTTGAAAATTACGATAAAGCCGTAGAATATTACGACAAAGCTATAAAATTAGAAAAAGATAACGCTTTGGCATATTTTAATAAAGCTGATGCGTTATATGAAAAAGATGGCGATAAAAATAGATTTTTGATAGAAGAATGTTTAAATAAGGCAATAGCTTTTGCCCCTAATTTATCAAAGTTAGAATCATTAGATTGCTATTTTGCGATTTCGCAAGACGAATTTGAATTGGAAATGCTTAAAAGATTATTCCTATAAAGAATTTGAAAAATAAAAGCAAAAAGAAGTTAAACAATCAAAGCAAACAGATAATTATTCTAATTTTCTTGGTGGTATTTTAAATGCTATAAATAATGCAAGCGCTATTGCAAACAAATTAAATAAAGAAGAGGAATAAATAAAATGGATAAATTAGGAATAGTATTGGACGGAGGCGGAGGAAGAGGCGCTTATCAAATAGGAGTTTGGAAATATTTAAAAGAATCTAAACTTTATAACAGCATTAGCGCAATTTCGGGAACTTCCGTTGGAGGATTAAATTCTTGTCTTTTTGCATTAGACGAATACAATTTGGCTGAAACTATTTGGACGCAGAAAATACAGGATAAAATTTTAAGTATCGATATAGATATAAAAGAAATTTGCAGTAAAATAGCTTTGCAATTTGGAATACAAAATTTTGTTCCAGGGGCTTCTATAATATCTTTTTTTACAATGTTATCGACAAGAGGATATTTTTCAAGAAAAGGATTGATTGAAATAATAGACGAATATGTAGATTTAAATGAACTTTCAAAAATGGAATTTCCTATTTACGCGACTTGCGTTGAGCTTCCGCTTTTTGAAACTAGATATTTTAAGTTAAACGGTTACGATACTGAAACTATAAAAAAAATTCTTCTTGCAACATCGGCGATACCGATTATATTTCCAAAAGAAGAGATAGAAGGAAAATATTATTATGACGGCGGAATAAAAGACAACTCTCCAATAACTCCTCTTTATGAAGAAGGATGCACCGATATAATAGTAATTCATTTAAAAGCGGACGAGATTTTAAAAGATAGAAGAGAAGGCGTCAATATATACGAAATATGTCCGCAAGAAGATTTGGGTAATTTTTTCAAAGGCACTTTAGATTTTTCTACCGAAGGCGCTTATAGAAGAATAGAACAAGGCTATAGAGATGCAAAGGAAATATTATCGCCCGTAGTAGATATCGCTAAAGCTGGAGCTGGAATAATAAAAGATTTGGATATGATGCGAGAACATGAAAAAATATTTAAAGAAAATAGAAAAGCTCTTCTTGAGGAAAGAAAACTTTTAAAATCAAATTTAAATGATAATATGGAAAAATTTGCAAATATTGAAGAAGCTAAAAAATTTTATTTGGAAGAAGAAAAACGGAAGAATATAAAATAAAAATTATTAATAATTTAAATTAAAGATTTTATACTAAAAAATAAGAATAATTTTTAAAATAATGATTATTGAAATAACATTTTTTTATTATTTATTCTTTTTTTATTTCTTTTTTACAAAAAAGCATTATTACAAGGCTACATAAGATGAATACGGAAATATTTTATTTGAAAAGTTTTTAAAGAAATCTCAAATTGGACAAGGCAGTT
>ERZ1673700.1167-NODE-1167-length-28120-cov-10.976448_pt1 | contig 28120 bp, 24 predicted proteins | sample MGYA00580230_ERZ1673700 | MGnify/ENA primary metagenome ERZ1673700 (study PRJEB41218, sample SAMN15661782) | gut metagenome | host: Homo sapiens | place: Canada: London | collected 2015-08-20/2019-03-30 | study: EMG produced TPA metagenomics assembly of...
TCACCTCCTGTAAATTGCTGATTTACTTTACAGGTATCATTATAATGCAAAAGACATAGGAAAAATATTTCTTTTCCGCCATTACATATTACTATTCTGCCATTTTTTTCTATATTCTGTAGGTGAACAATGTGCGTATTCCCGAAAAATCTTTCCAAAATAACTGCTGCTCCCTAAACCACACTCATGACTGATAACAGTAACAGCTTCCTGCCCCTTTGCCAACATCTGACAGGCAACTTGTAAACGGTAAGTTGTTATATACTCGACGGGTGTCATGTGCAGACAGTCATGGAACACTCTATAGCATTCCCTTTCGCTTAAATATGCTGCCGCAGCAAGTTCCGGAATAGATATTTTTTCTCTGTAATGTTCATGAATGTATATCATCAGCAGCTTTATTTTATCGTTGCTTTTGTTATGTTCCCCTTTCTTTTCACGCATAGAACGAGAACGTTCAAAAAGCATGAGCCATATTTCCGTTAGGGCTTCCCGCAGTTTTATTTCATATCCAAATTCATCACTGGATAAACGAAATGAGGCAGCAAGCAGTTTCAAAATTCTTTCTTCTTCTGCATTGCCCGGAAAAAGCGGGATTACCTCAATCTGCGTGGCTGTTATGACAGGTAAAATATATTTTTGTTCAATCCTGCTTCCCTGTTCTCCGGCAAGTAAGGAAACGTCGAAAATATGAAGTAGCTGTATATTCTTTTCTTTCTGCGATATTGCTTTTGTCATATGGAGTACATTGGGATTTATCATGCCGCCGCTTCCAGCCGGAAACAATATTTTTCCTCCTGGCGTATCATATTCAATGCTGCCGCTTTCCATATAAAAAAGTTCCACTGTCCTGTGCCAGTGCCACGGTACATAACACCCTATATACTTGTCAAGTTCTGCCCTCGAAGCGATATAGGGAAAATCTTTTTCAAAACCTGGAAGCAATTCTTCCTTGCTTCCGGTATAAAATTCTATGCTATGAATATTTCTCATGTCTGTTCACCTGCACATCTGGGATTTTATATCTGCATCCACCCTGAAAAGGCTTCTTCTTTTGATCAACTGTACCAGTCCAATCCCTGCGAAACTAAGGCATATTACGACAGGCACCAGCCCCATCCAATCGGTAATCGTGTATCTTCTGATTATCTATCCTTGCAACTTCTATTGTTTCGGACACTCCGCCTGCATTGTAAAGATATGTTCTATTTTAGTACATAATACACAGCTAAGTATGCTAATACTGTTCCTGGGAATCCTTTAAAGTTGTCTCTTATTGAAAGCTTCTTTATAACAACGGACTGTATGATAATTCCCACCAAAATCATAAATGCGCAAAATACGTATGCTTGAATAGATTCGCTTAATGAATGGATTCCCGAAATCCACATGGCATAATAGAGATAATCCCCAAAGCCACAGGTTGGAATCAGCACGTCATTCTTTTCTATTCCATATACAAACAGCCTTGCTGCTACACTTTTATTTGCTATAGCCTTTGCATTTGCTGTCCGCTTACCTATCCGGGTAAAGCTGACAATATCCATTACAGTAACTATTGCCGCAATTGAAATTGTACTTTCCAGTTCCAATTGCTTTCCAAACCAGCTTCCAAGAAACAAAACAGACCATACTTGTATCATGAATGTTCTTTCACATACTGCAGAAATTCCGGTGTCTTTGACCAGTATTTTACACCCCAGTTTTCAAAATTCCATTCTTCCATGTAATCGTTGCACTCGAAATCGACATAATATATTTCTTCGTTATGTACAACAAAATTCGTTGGAAAATAATCGATATTTGTATTGGCAGCATATAACAGTGTACACATCCTATGCAATTGTTCGATATAGTCATCCTTCATCTTATCTTCCAAAACCAACTGATAGATCGTGTCACCGTCAATAAACTCCTTCAAAATGCGTTCATTTTCCACATCTGTTTCAAGCATGGCCGGCATTTTTATTCCGATTTCTTTCAATTTCTTGTAATCCCTGATTTCTGCCTCAAGCTTGTTTCCGAACTGATAATAATCACAAGGTTCATGATGAATCTGCTTTAAAACATACCTGTTGTTTCCAGACTCTGCCAAATAAGAATATCCACCTTTCCCCTTTCCCAGCAATTTAATTATTGTATAGCTTTTCCCGTTTACGGTCATTTCTTTATTCATATGTTCCCCTCATTTCTGCGCACGTTTTTTGCGTATATTTTGATATTCTGCTTCCATATTACAATAGAAATATGGTTTTCACAAAGGTTAAACGTGTAACCCGTCACAAAAATCGAACTCAAATTTTGTAATCGGTTATGCGTTTAACCTTTGTAAATTCCACATTTATAAGGTACCATATAGTCATAATGTGACCTGCCACGATATGCAAATATCGGAGCGGATTGTGAGAGTGCACAGCACGGAACAATCCGCAGGCATCAAGGTCGGGCTTTTGCCCCGACCTCATAATGTCAAAGAAGAAGGAATGAAAATGGCACAGAACAGGATTCGAATCGTAGATGTTGCAGATGCGTTAGGTCTTAGTACTGCTACTGTCTCAAATGTGATCCATGGAAAAACAGAAAAGATTTCCGATCAGACGGTAAAGCGCGTTCAGCAGGAACTTGAAAGGTCGGGATACATCCCGAATATGGCTGGCATTTTGCTTGCGAGAAATAATTCAAGAATCATCGGCGTGGTGGTGAATGACCATGAAAAGTATGAGGGCAGGGTTTTAGAGGATGGATTTGTAATGTCATCGCTGAATGCGCTTTCCCATGAGGTGAATGAAAAAGGTTATTTTCTGATGATAAAAACAACATCTGATATCAGAGAGATTCCGGTATTTGCATCCATGTGGAATATGGACGGACTGATTCTGATTGGATTTTGTGAAGCGGATTACGAAAGTCTTAGAAATCAGATGCGGATTTCGTTTGTAGTGTATGATGGCTATTTTGAAAAATGCTCAAAGGTAGTAAATCTGGTCATCGATCATTCTGACGGTGGCTATCAGGCTGGGAACTATTTAAAGGAGCTGGGACATAAAAAAGCATTATGCATAGCAGATAATTTCATCTGCATGGATAAAGAGCGCATCGAATGGTTTCGCAAAGCCTTTGCACAGGGAGAAACCTATAGATGGGAAATCCCAAAGACAGAACAGGAAAGAATGTGCTTTTATGAGGATCACTATAGACAGCTGATAAAAAGCAATATCACCGCCGTTTTTGCGGTGTCCGATTTTTATGCACTTGAGTTTATGAGATTTTTACAAGGAAAGAACATCCGAATTCCAGAGGATATCCAGATCCTCGGCTTTGATGATAACATGACAAGCAGGGAAAGCAATCCTTCCCTCACAACGATTCATCAGGATGCTCGCTTAAGGGCGAAAGCGGCAATTGAATGTCTGGAGGCAATGCGCGATGGAACAGAATATCAGACAGAAATCGTATTGCCGGTTGATTTAATAAAAAGGGAAAGTACGAGGAAATTATCATGTCAGAGTTTATGAAATCGTTGTGTAAAATAGCAATTCCTGTCACATTGCAAAGTATGCTGCAGGCATCCTTTTCCATTGTTGACCAGATCATGATTGGACAGTTAGGCGAGGCAAATATATCGGCAGTTGGATTATGCGGTAATTTTTCCCTAATTTTTTCCGTGGTGATCGGTGCAGTAAGCACAGTTGCCGGGATACTAATTGCTCAGTTTATCGGTGCACAGGAAACCAAAGAGGCATGGTGCAGTTTTGATGTGAGTCTCCTCTGCAGAATCATGATATCAGCATTATTCCTGCTTGCAGCCGGAGTTTTTCCGTCGCAGATTCTTGGACTGTATACAAAAGATATGAGTATCATAACTACTGGTTCGGTTTATTTTAGAATCGTAGCGTTTTCTTATATTCCAATGGCTGTCAGCAATATTGTATCCTCATGGCTGCGCTGCAAGGAACATGCCACGATACCACTTCTGGCAAGCTTTGGAGCAGTTGCTGTAAACACAGTGCTGAACTATCTGCTGATATTTGGAAAATTCGGATTTTCATGTATGGGAATCAAGGGAGCTGCCATTGCCACACTTATTTCGCAGTTGTTTAACCTGGTATTTATTGGGATCGGATTTGTCTTATGTATCAGAAAAGATGGAGACCAACCGATATTGTCTCTGCATTTTAAAAAAATCACAATCCGGGATTATCTGATCATGATTCTGCCGATTCTGATCAGTGAATTTTTATGGAGTCTCGGGCAAAATGTGGAGTCTGCTGTTTATGGACATCTTGGCACCTCAAACCTTGCCGCCTATACACTTACCGGTCCGATCCAAGGGCTTATGATAGGTGCACTTAGCGGATTGTCTGCGGCTGCCGGTGTAATGGTCGGCAAAAGGCTTGGCAGGAAAGAGTATGATGAGGCTTATACAGAGTCGAAGAAGATTATGTGTGCAGGCTTAGTTGGTGCAGCAGCGGTATCGGCTTTGCTCATTCTTTTGTCCGGAGTATATACCGGATTCTATCGTGTTGATGACAACGTAAAAGAGCTTGGAAAGATACTGCTTATCGTATTTGCCTTGTATGCTCCGGTCAAGGTGGAAAATATGATACTTGGCGGAGGCATTATCAGAAGTGGCGGCAACACCAAAATCATTATGATTATTGATATTATCGGCACATGGTGTATCGGAATTCCACTGTGTCTGCTTGCAGCATATGTATTTAAATGGGGAATTGTTGGCGTGTATACTTTGCTTACCACGGAGGAATTATTCCGACTTGCTGTATCGTTAACTATCTTTAGAAGGCGTAAATGGATCATTCGTTTATGCTAATTTACGCAGCCTGCTTCCACCCGCTCTTTCCTGCCTTACGCGCCATCCTCCAGAGCACGGTTGCAAGCCCGACCGCCATCGGCACATAAAACGACGCCGCCCTGCTGACGATCATCGACACAGGTAACGTCCCTCCGATGAAAATCTGTGCAAACGCGCTCCGATACACGAGCTCCGTAATTCCCTGCGCGCCGGGCACCGGAAGCATGTCCACTGCCAGCGTCACCGCCGCCTGTAAAAAGACGACGCTCCACAAATTTGTCCCGAAAAGCCCCATTCCGCAGTACACCAGCCAGGTAATCACAAATGCGCTGTTTCTCTGCACAAAGGTCAGTGAAAATGCTGCCGCAAGCCGCCCCGGATGCTCTTTTAAAAATAGGACTGCCCGATGATATTCCTGCACGAAGCACCGCACCTTTTCCTGTCTGCCCGCGCTTCCCGAAGCTTTCCACAAATGCAGTTTCACAAACAATCGATCAAAAATATCCGCCCAGGCAATTATCCATTGCGGCAGGACAATCATTCCAGTCACGACAAGCGTGATCGCCAGATTCAAAAACAGACCCAGAAGATACAGACCGAAATATCCGCCAAGATATTGCCGCAGCATTTCCCCCTGAAAAATCAGCAGAAATGTACCGATACAAACTAACACCAGCTTATAGCACACCGCTGTGACCATCAGTACGACCGTACTGCTGCTGACGCTGTTTCCATCCTTCTTCATTTCATAGAGCTGCATCGGCTGTCCGCCGGTCGCGGACGGTGTGATTCCGGAATAAAAAAATCCGAGAAACGAATAGCTGATACATGTCAGAAGTCCGCTTTTTCCGCCTGCTGCCCCAAGCAGAATCCTTATGATCGTCCCTTCCATACAGACAAAGAAAAGGCCGAGTGCCACCGCCCCGGCCAGACTCATTCCCCGCATACTCTTTACCGCTGCCCAGATCTCCTGCGGCTTCTGCCCGCTAAAGCAAAACCGCAGCGTGAGTACCATCACCGCAAAAAACAGCAGTGTCTCCAAAAAATAATTTTTTCGTCCGCCTGCAGGCGTATCTTTTTTTCGAGCCTTCATATTCCTCTCCATTCTACAGGCACGCAGCACCCCAAAACATGTGCGCGCCATGACTGCGCTGCTGCACATGCAGTACGAACATCCATCAATTCATCGCCGGACGCGGCCGCCAGTCACGACCCGTGCCAGCAAATTCCGATGCCGCTGCAGTTCCTACCGCGCAGCCCGCCTCCGAAGCCACGACCGCTGCGCTGCCCTCCACCAGCTCTGCCAGTGTCCCCTCGAATACAAGCGTTCCCACACAGCTGTCTTTTCCCAGCTGTTCATACACATCCCGCGGCGTGACAAGGGGAAACGGCTTTTGCCATTCCTGCAGGCCGACCTTCTGGGTTACACGCGCCAGCCACGACGAACAGGTGTCGTGATTTTTCTGGTCAAAGGCGATTCCAGCTAACAAAAACAAAAGCCCGATCACCATATAATGATGGGTAAAGCGTCGTTCCCATTCCGTCTTTGCCTCCTGCTGCAGCGCTTCCCTCTGCACATTCGTACATGCCACGCGGCAGACCTGATAGCGTGCGGTCGGATATTTTTTCAGAATTTTTTCCCGATTTTCCCGTTCAAAGCCCGCAAACAGCGGAATCGCCGGATTGCGTCTGCCGATGCTGTAGGCTTCTTTCAACTCCGGATCGAAGCCCAGCACGACATGCACATAATTCTGCCCGATCACTCGGCGGATGATCGAAGCAAACAGACCAGGCGTGTCTACAAAGCCAACGTAGATTGCGGACTGCGCCGCGGCATTATCCTGCTTTTTCCTATTCTTCATCGCCGCACCCTCACTGAAACTGCCAGATCCGGCGCGCCATGCGGTATCCTCCGATCACCACCGCCGCCCCGGGCGCACCTGGCAGACAGGTCAGACCGCTGATGCTGCCAAGCCGCAGCCTTCGATAGAGCTTCGGATTCTCTTTTTTTAGTGACTGCCAGAGCTTTTTTCTGCGCTGCCGCCCTTCTTTTCCGAGCATCAGCAGATGGATCGTGGAAATCGCCATCATAATCGAGCTGTTGCGGTAGAGATAGCGGCGCAGCTTCGGTTCAGTGTTCTGCACCGCGTCCGACCCGACGAACCGGTTGCCGAGCTGCGTCACGAGAATCTGCTGATCGATGCGCGACACGAGCACTTTTTCGTTAACCGACTGATCCTCGCGCCCCAGATAATAATGGTACAAATCCTCATTCAGATAATAAATCCGCTGCACGAACGGAAGCGGGCAGTTTGCAAACAGGTTGTCCACATAAAACGTATGCTCCGGGAGCTTTAACCCACAGTCATACAGCACTCCCGTCCGAAAAATCAGCGCATGCATGACAAGATACTGTTCCGGCGAAAAACAGCCGATTTCGTCCCACCTGCAGATTTTTTGCTCGGGAAAAAGATTTCCGTAGCGGACTGCTTTCGTTTTTCCCTCTTCCAGATGATCGTATACATAGTTGCAGACAACCAGGTCAGGGCGTTTTTCCTCCTTTGTCCGGCACCAGAAACGCAGGACGCTCATCAGCTTATGAAATGCAGCCTCATCCAGCCAATCGTCCGAATCCACAACCTTGAAATAAATTCCGTTTGCGAGCATCAGCCCTGCGTTGACACCGGAACCGTGCCCGCCGTTTTTCTTGTGCACAACCCGAACCACATCCGGGTATGCACGCGCATACTGATCTGCAAGCTGTCCGGTTCTATCCGTCGACCCATCATCCACCAGAATAATTTCCAGACCGTCGCGCTCTTTTAAAAGGGATTCCACACACCGTTCCAGATAGCTTTCCGAATTATAGCAGGGCACTGTCACCGTCAGGCACTTTCCTTCCTTTTCTCTATCGATATCCATAAAAAAACCTCCGCAGTCGTTTGTTTCATTTGCCCTTATCATAAAGACAAATTCCAAACAGCCGCAGAGGCTTTTCCGAAATTTTTTCTAAACAAAAGCTTATTTTTCTGAAGGAATTTCTTAATCCTCCGTAAGAATTAACCCGCCATATGGAAGAGCTCGATCAAAAACAGCCAGCTCAAGCCATAGTAGGACACTACCGCAACAAGGTCGTTGATGGTCGTAATCAAAGGACCGGAAGCAACTGCCGGATCGACCTTGATCTTTTTGAAAAACAGCGGAATACACGTACCAACCGCGCTGGAGATCAGCATTGCCAGAAGCAGGGCGACACCGATGCACGCAGATACCGCATAGGAAAAGGCGAGGGTCTTTCCTTTGATTGCAAAAATATAGAGTCCGATCAGTACAAAGGACATCAGTCCCAACAAACCACCGTTGCATAAGCCTACCTTCATTTCCTTAAAGACAAGCTCTGCCTTCTGCTTGCCTGTCAGGGATTCGTCCATCAATACCCGTATCGTCACAGCCAGGGACTGTGTACCGACGTTACCTGCCATATCCAGAATCAGGGACTGGAAGCACATGATGATCGGCAGCTGCGTCACAACTGTCTCAAACATGCCTACAACCGACGAAACAACCATGCCGAGAGCAAGCAGGATCAACAGCCACGGCATTCTTTTTTTCATGCTTTCCTTTAACGGCTCCTTGAGATCCTCTTCTGCCGTCAAACCAGCCAGCTTTGCGTAATCCTCGCCCATTTCGTCATCAACCAGCTCGATGATGCTGCTGGATGTGATGACGCCCAACAGGCGGTTATCGTTATCCAGGACAGGAACCGAATCCTCAGAATAATCCTTCAGGCGTTCGATACACTCGTCGATCTCTTCCTCCGCATATACATACGGATAAGAGGTTACAACCAGCTCCTCAAGCGGATGATCCTGCCTTGCAATAATCAGGTCTTTTAAGTCGATGGCACCGTAAAATTTCTGCTGGCTGCTTACGACAAAAATTGTAGAAATATTATCGTTTTTGGCTGCCTGACAGATCAGGCTGCTCATTGCTTCCTTCACGGTAACATTTTTCTGGATGATAATACAGTTAGTGGTCATCCTGCTGCCGATCTCATCCTCATCGAAGGATGCGATCACTTCGATATCGTGGCGGACATCGTCATCCAGCAGATCAATCAACAGACGCTTTTTGCCTTTATCGAGCATGCGCAGCACTTCTGCCAGCGAGTCTGTCTCCATTCCGGAAAGAATCGCCGCAGCCTTGCGCGGTTCCATTTCTTTTAAGTACTCTGCTGCTTCATCTGCTTCCGTATATTCTAAAATATCCGAAAGCATATCCTTATCCAGGATCCGGTACAGCTTGCAGCGTTCCTGTACCGTCAGCTTTTTGAGAACTTCCGCAAGGTCATTGGCATGGTAATCCTCCAGCCGGCTGCTCATCACCGCCGGGGAGGTATTGCTCCGGATAATGTCAATGATCTCTTGAGTATAGTCCTTTGTCTCCATCTCTCCCGTCTCCTTTCTTCTCCAAACTTGCACACAGAGACACCATCTTCTGCATAAATCACGCAACAAAAAGAAGCCCCTTTGCGTTGATCCACGCCTGCGGCATCTTCTGCAACCTGCTTTTCACCTGACTTGTCGTGCTATTGGGATTCCATAGGACAGGAACAATAGAAACTCTATCGCCATGAAGAAGAAAGAACTGAACAGAAAAAAGGCTCAGAACGAAACGGATCTGCTGCGTCTCTGTGCTTTTTCTGCTTCCCATCCTATGCAGCGACTTCGCCCGTGAGCATCGCAGCTATCCATTTCATTCACCTGCCTTTGTCTTTGAATTTCTAAACACTATAAATTATTATAAACATCAAATTTTGAAAAAGCAATGGCATTTTGCCACTTTTATTATATCCCTTTTTCAGGCCTCTGTCACCTCATAGTCCATGCACACGCGGCATTTCACGTTCGGGCGCACCTTGCCATCCGCAACCGCCACATGGGCCGGATGTACGGAATAACCTTTCAGGGAAGCTGCATCTGCAAAGCAGGAATCCAGCATCAGATCCGCATTGGAAGAAGGAAGCCCTTCTGTATGTACCTGAATGGAAAGCAGACCGGGAATCTGCCCTGCAAGCCCTTCCAGACCAGCTTTAATACCCGCCTTGATTTCCGTTTTTTCTTCTTCTGTAAAAGAATCCTTTAACTGCCATAAAATCACATGCTTTACCATTTTTCTCCTCATTTCTGCGCACGCTTTTTGCGCATGCCGAGTTTGTGTCAAGTGCGCGCAGACACAAATCTCGCGATTGAAAAATTTTATTTTTCAATCTTTCTCCTTTGTGTTTCTTTTCAAACAATTCCATTTTCATAGAATTATACCCGTTTTTTCTTTTTCTGTACACAATCTGATAAAGGATTTCGTATATTTTTCTTCTCCCGTTTCATACTAATCCGGAAACAAAACGCTGTGTGTCGAACGCTCTGCAATTTGAGGCCATTTGGCGTACAGCGTTTCAGAAAAAAGAAAAGGAAGATGCTTATGTCAGATATGTTCTGTTTTCAGTGTCAGCAGACTGCCGGAAATACCGGCTGCATCAAAACGGGCGTCTGCGGCAAGCAGCCGTCCACAGCGCTTTTGCAGGATCTGCTCGTCGAAGAACTGATCCGCCTTTCGCATGCCGCCATGGAGGCAGGGGTGCAGACAGATTCCTGCACCGCCCTTTTGGCCGATGGTCTTTTTACCACCCTTACCAATGTCAACTTCGATGACGCTTCCATCAAGCGCTTTACCGACCGCGTCCGGGCAATGCGCAGGCGCCTTGACAGCCCCGGATCGGAGAGAAAGGAACGCTTCATCGCCCCTCTCTGGGAGGGCGACACCGACACCGTTTCCCTGCGCTCCACGCTTCTGTTCGGCTTAAAGGGCATGGCTGCCTACGCGCATCACGCAGCTCGTCTCGGCTTTCATGACCCGGAGGTGGACGGCTGGTTTTACCGCGGGCTCACCGAGCTGACCAAAACGCATTCCGCCGAAGAATGGCTTTCCCTGATTATGGAGTTCGGCAGGGTCAACTATCGCTGCATGGAGCTTTTGGATACCGCCAACACGACCGCGTTCGGCAATCCCGTTCCGACACGAGTGCACACGGACATCAAAAAAGGTCCCTTCATCGTTGTTTCCGGGCACGATCTGGAAGACCTGCACCAGCTTCTCGAACAGACGAAAGGAACCGGCATCAATGTTTATACCCATAGCGAAATGCTTCCTGCCCACGGCTATCCCGGTCTGAACCAATATCCGCACCTTGCAGGAAACTTCGGCACCGCCTGGCAGAGCCAACAGCAGGAATTCCAGGACATCCCCGCCCCGGTGCTGTTTACGACCAACTGCCTGATGCCGCAGCGTCCCAGCTATCAGGATCGGATTTATACGACCTCCGTCGTTGGTTATGAGGGACTGACTCATATTGAAGCTGACGAACACGGGCATAAGGATTTTTCCCCGGTCATCCGTCATGCCCTGCGCCTTGGCGGCTATGAACGCGACCAGAGCATGAGCGGCATCAACGGCGGGCACATGCTGACGACCGGCTTTGCTCACGCTGCCGTCCTCTCCTGCGCCCCGCAGCTTGTCGAAGCAATCAAAACCGGCGCGATCCGACACATTTTCCTCGTCGGCGGCTGCGACGGCGCACATCCCGGCAGAAATTACTACACGGAATTTGTCAAACAAGCACCGATGGATTCCATCGTCCTGACCCTTGCCTGCGGCAAATACCGCTTCAACGACCTCGACCTCGGAGAAATCAACGGCATCCCGCGCATTCTCGACATGGGGCAGTGCAACGATGCCTACAGTGCGATCTACGTTGCGCAGGCCCTCGCCGAAATCTTTGGCTGCGGCATCAACGAACTGCCTCTGACACTCGTGCTTTCCTGGTATGAACAGAAGGCGGTCTGCATCCTGCTCACCCTGCTTGCCCTTGGTGTCAAAAATATATACCTCGGTCCGACCCTGCCCGCCTTTTTGTCCGAATCTGTCGTGCAGCTTCTCGTCCACCGCTACTCACTGACGCCAATCACCGCTGCGCCACAGGATCTCGACGCGATCCTCGGGCGGGGATAATGTACGCTACAGTGGTCTCCCGTCCGGAGGGCTTTTGTATCACAGGACACACGTTTCTGTGATAAACAATAGAATGCACGCTCTGCGAGCATTCTATTGTCATGAAAAAAACGTGCAGCCTTTCTCCTATCCGGAGACAAGCTGCACGCTGTTTTTCAGGCTTTCTTTCCCTTTTCTTTTGCAAACTGCATGCCCAGCACCAGCGCCAGTCCGATGATGCCGGCAATCCAATGAAAGCTGGAGAAAGTCAGCGGAGCCTGCGCTTCTTCCAGCGTTGTCGGTCCCATCACGATTGCATAGAAGGAGCCCACCATCATGCCGACGATGCAGTACAGCGTCTGGGGGCGGAAGCGCTCCAGGCAAACCTTGATAATCTTTACAACACTACATGCGCCTGCTACGATACCAAGTCCAAAGAAGATCAGGTTCGGTACATAGGAAAGCTGCAGCCCCAGCGCTGCGCGGATCGCAGAAATCACCGGAATGTATACACCGAAGATCAAAAGCAGGGTGGAACCGGAAATACCGGGTAAAAACATCGCAGAAATCGCAATCATTCCGATAAAGAACAGTTTAATCGCATTTCCGAGCTGGAAGTGGCTCAGATCCATCGAAGAGGTTCCGGCTCTGCCGTTTAACCAGGTGATCCCGGCCACCAACACAATACCCAGGATCAGGAATAAAATGCCCTTGCCAAACTGCTTGAAGCCATCCCTTTCTTCCCGGATGATCAGCGGAATCGCGCCCGCAATAAATCCGATAAACAGAGAGCTTACCACATAAATATGACTTTCGAACAGCGCTGACAGGATGACAACCGCCAGCCCCATGCCGATGATCCATCCGATACCCAGCTTGATCAGATAGGCGATTGCTTTTTTCTTATCTTCCATCTTGCCAAAGGCAAGGTCATGGACCGAACCGATAAACTGGTCATAAAACCCCATAATAAAGGCCACCGTACCGCCGGATACACCGGGAACGCTGTCCGCCAGCGCCATACAAAAGCCTCCAATTGCTTCTTTAATCATGAATATCCTCCTAAAATTTTCGTTTTCCAATTACATCTTTCCCAGAATACCTTAACTACTGGCTCCTGTCAACCGCTGGCAGCTCTGCGCAGATATTCTTTACGCAATCTTTACGCAGCTTCCCAAAGCACAATAAAATACTGTATCATCAGCATACAGGAACGGACTGCAACTTGCTGCGTCACTGTTTTCTAGGGAAACAGCTTTTTCATCAGCTCTGTCTGGGATGCCATTGCATTTTTCTGAAAAATATCGATTCGATGGATTTCTGTACTGCGGTCAGAAAAGGCAGGGAACAAAAAGCCCCACTCCGGTTCACCAGGCTCGTATTCGCCCTCCAGCGGACTGATCGTGCACACTAAAAAATCGTACACCTCTTCAGACTCCCACAGACTTTCCTTGTCGGACGCTTTGAGCGGGACGTCATAGGTTCCGTGAAACAAAAAGACCGCGTAATCTTTTCCAACGCTCTGATAATGCTCACCGACCAGTTCATAAAACGTTTCGTTCAGAGCGTCATTTTTGAGCCTCGCCTCCCGCATCGCCATCAGCAGCTGCCACAGGCTTCCGGGCCTTTCCTGTGTCGGTGAAAATTCGTATTCTTTTAGCTGTTCATTTGTCTTCGAAAAAGGAACCGCCTTTGCAAGCGCGAGGTTCTTCGCCTTTTCTTCCCCGGAAAGCTTCAGAAAATGTATATTAAAGCTTCCGTCCAGAAAGCCGCCCTCATCCATATATCCGCCCGCGATCCGATCCATGCAGGTGCGGCTCGGTGTCATCCGTCTGGTCAGTTCCAGCATATCTTCTCTGTTGATCATTCTGAGTTCCCCATTCCTCAAAAAATTTCCGGTTGCTTCCAAAGTCTGTTTTGCCCGGCAATCCGTTCACCCGCGCCATTCGCAGCTTCTTTTGCTCATGAAGCGGCGCTCTCTTCGTGTACTTGTAATCCATAGTGTACCAGAATCTCTTTTTTCTGACAACTTTTCTTGCTTTTTAAATGGGCTTATTATATGATGAAACTATCTTGATACAGGTCTGTTTTCCTGTACTGACACGGATTTTATTGAACGGAGGCTTCCTTATGAAAATGCACAAACATTTCGGGCTTGTTTTAACAGCCTGTCTGGTTCTGTCCCTGCTCTTTACACCGGCTTTTCTGCTTCCTGCGCAGGCAGCTAATACGGTTACCGTACAGGGCAAGGTCATGTCCGGCACCACCGGCAGCCTTTTGCTGCTGGATACCCCCCAGGGCAAAATGGAGATTAAGATCGATAATGCCACTGACACCACTGCCGGTAAAATCCTGCTGCCCGATCAGGCAATTTCCGTCACCGTTACCGGCGGCAACGACGGCTATCTTCATGCAACTAAAATTTCCACCGGCAATCAGATCGGCAATGTCATTGTAGATACCAACAACACAGTTGACGTCACCGGAACCCTCAACAAAAATACAAAGGACAACGATCTGCATCTGGATACTCCTCAGGGTGAGATGATCATCCGGCTGGATCCTTCTACCGAGATGGGCAGCTGTGCCTTCCTTGTTTTAAACGGCAAATACCGCATTACCTGCGGACGCGGCTCTGACGCATATCTCCACGCTGTAAAAATCGCGGACGCTTCTTCTGCAGCCAATACCTCTGCATCTGTAAACGGCGATAACTCTGCTTATCCGTTCGTAAACGGCACGGTAGATTCCAAAACGACCAACAACATGCTCTATCTCTCCACCACCGGGGGCACGATGCAGTTTGTAATCGACAACAATGCAAACACCTTAAAGGGTCTGATGATGACAAGCGGACGTTCCCTGACCGTTTATTATTACCACGGCAATGATGGCTATCTACACGCCGTTACCACAGTCGGCGCAAGAAGCAGCTCCTCGGCTTCTGTCAATACCGCTTCCACGCTGACCGCCACCGGCACTGTAAACGGGAACTCAACCGAAAATATGCTTTTCCTCGATACACCTCAGGGACAGATGGAAATCAAGCTCGATTCCGTCAACGCAATCAACGGCTGCAGGGTTCTGGTCACCAACCAGCGCATTTCCGTTACCTGTGCGTCTGGCTCCGACGCCTATCTGCACGCGGTTACGATCACTGCAAAACAATAGAATGCACGCTCTGCGAGCATTCTATTGTCATGAATAATAGATGTATTCTCTGCGAACCTTCTATTGTCAAACATAAACCGGCTGTACAATTCCGGGACACGCTATTTACAGCCTGTCCCGGTTTTCTTTTTATCGTACACAAAAATCCGTTTATGTGCGTCCAGAATGCTGTTTCTCTGCATCCTGCTTTCGTTTCCATGACCGCATTGCGACATTATTTTTATACATCCTAAGGAGGTTTTTCATGGACATAGAATTTTACAACAAACTGAATCAGGCTCTACATGGAGATGCGGGAAAAATTGACCGGGTTATGCGTTTCCGCTATCTCAACGAGTTCGTCAAACCCGGACAGATCCTGTTTGCAGGCTCAAGCCTGATGGAACAGTTTCCCATCCAGGAATTTGTCGCGGATTTCGACCTTCCGCTGACCATCTATAACCGCGGTGTCGGCGGCTTTACCACATCGGAAATGCTCGCCTGCATGCAGGACTGCGTTTATGCGCTCCGTCCCGCCTACATTTTTATCAATATCGGAACCAACGACTTAAACGATCCCGCCTGCACGCCAGACGTCCTGCGCAACCGCTACCGCACCATTCTTTCCGGCATCCGCGAACATCTCCCACAGGCAAAGCTGTTTCTCCTCGCCTATTATCCGGTCAATCCGGACATCGCCGACGCAGGCATGAAAGAAGTGTTAAAAGTCCGCAACAATGACTGCATCTGCCGTGCCAACGAGATGGTAAAAGAGCTCGCCGCCGAGGTCGGTGCAGCCTACATAGACGCCAACGATGACATCAAGGATGAAAAGGGACAGTTAAAAGCGGAATATACCGTAGAGGGGATGCACATGTACGCAAACGGCTACAAAGCGGTGCTCGACCGGCTGCTTCCGCACCTTTTAACGTTAAAGTAATAAAAATACACTACAGAATGGAGTCTTCAACCATGTACACAAATACGACACAATATTTACGTGCTCTCGCCTCCGATCTTGTCCATGGCTGCCGCCGCACAGCTGCAGACGGCACTGTGATTTATACCCCGGACGGCACTGCCAGCTATGACGGACTGTGGCTCCGCGATTTTTCCTATATGGTGGAATACGCAGGCTTCGCCATTCCAGATCAGGATATTGTAAACTGCATCCGCTATGCGGTCCGTCACCGCCGTGCCGACGGATGGATGCCAGACCGGGTGACGACAGACGGTCTGGCTGTTTACGCCGCCGGAATCGCTGCAGCTCCCGTCGGAGAAGCGAATCTCGACAATACGCCGTTTTTGATTTTCACCGTAGACAGCCTTTCCAGACGGATGGATCCGGAAACCTTTCTGCCTCTGTTTACCGAATGGGAGGCCGATCTCGAGCAGGGATTGTTCCTGCTGCCCATCGACGAAAACGGTCTGGTCTACAATGACGTTCAGAAACCCCATTCTCCTTACGGCTTCACCGATACCATCGGCAAAACCGGCACGCTTTACATGGAATCCCTGCTCTACTGGCGCGCCTGCCGCATGATGGAACACATGTGCAAAACCTACGGTGTCGGAAATCCGGACCACTTCGCAGAAGCTGCCGAATCTGTCGAGCGCTCCCTTTCCCTGCTGTTTGATCCTGCTGCCGGCGCTTTTTATGCCGCAACAAAAGACTGCCATCAGTACGACATCTGGGGCATGGCGTACATGCTTTACATCGGCTTTCCCTGCTCTACGGACGAAAAACAGGCGGTTCTCTCTTTTCTGGGAAAAAATTATGATGCCTGCGTCTACCGCGGTCAGGTTCGCCACCTCTTAAAAGGACAATACTGGGAGCGCCTGCTGATCGATGTCGAACCTGAGACCTACCAGAACGGTGCTTACTGGGCAACTGCCTCCGGCTGGATGATCTGGTGTCTTGCACAGCAAAATCCCGCTCTCGCCGTCCGCGCCTTAGAAGACGTGGTTTCCTGTTTCAAAACCGACGGCTCCTTCGAGTGCATAAACGAGGGCTATGAAAAGCTGCCTCTTTTCGTCGTCAGCGCAACCAACGTCTGCGGAGGATTCGAACGCACGATTTCGGATTTCCCTGAATTTGGTGCCGGAAAGATTGACTAAGCCTGCAGCACCAGACTTTCAAAAACCTGACCATCCTGCAAAACGTTTTTTATCCTATAGAAGCCGGATTTTCTTTGCGATAAAAAAGCTGTCCTGTGATCCGTTTTTCATCACAGGACAGCTTTTCTTTTTTCATTCATGACAATAGAATGCTCGCAGAGCGTGCATTCTATTGTTGTGCCTCACAAGATTGCCAGGGACAAACGCGGCGTTTCAAATAAATATTCGAAAACATAACAGCATGCTCCCAATGCATAGTCATCCTCTAAAAGCTGTGCCTCTCTCAGCTCCAGCTTCGTTTCCATCTCGTTGATGTGATATTTTTTTATGGTTTCTTCCATGATATTCCAATATGTTGTCCCCTTTAACGGCTCACAGCTTGCAATCAGCACCATTTTGGGTTCCAGTATCTTGATCAGGTTCGAAATCGTGATCCCGAGATAAAAAGCAGCATCCTTTAAAATTTTCTGGCTGACTGCATCCCCATTTCGGGACAGCTTCATAAAATCCCGCATTGTATAATACGACTCGTTTTCACTATTTGTCAGTTCCTGATACCTGCGATTCAATGCCAGTTCTCCTGCATAGGCATCCAGACACCCGCGATTGCCGCAGACACACATCGGACCTTCTGCATTCAATACAGTATGCCCGATATAACCGGCATTGCCCTGTACCCCATCCATCAGTTTATTCTGATACATGTATGCACTGCCTATGCCGGAACGGATTCCAATATAAACAAAATCCGAATTGTCCTCCCGCATATACTTCTTCTTTTCTACAAGCGCCAGTAAATGCACGTCATTATTTACATAAACCGGAAGATGAAATTTTTCCTGCAGAATCCGCTGCAATTCAACATGCTCCCAGCCCCGGATTCTCGTGATGTGCAGGGATCTGCCTTCTGTCTTTCGAATCGTTCCGCAAATCCCGACACCGATCCCGACGATCCTGGACCGTACAGAGGAAAATTCTTCCAGCAGATGCTCAAGCTCCCTGAGCATCCGCGCCAAAACCTCTTCCGCCTGCGTATCTATCTTAAACAGGATTTTCCGTCTGCCCACAATTTCCCGTTTAGCATTTGCAAGCGCGATCCGGATTGTCGGAAATTCAAAATCAATTCCAATCGCATACGCAGAATCTCCATTTATACACAGCAACTGCGGAGGCCGTCCTCCTGTCGATTCCCGAAAACCGCCGTTTACTACAATTCCTTCTTCTTTAAAAGAATTGATGATCTCCAGGATCGTAGGACGACTCAGCAGTGTCTTTTCCGCAATTTTTTCCAGCGTAACAGGCTCAAAGGCCTGTATGCACTGCATTACCAGATATTTGTTCGCTTCTTTGATCACTTTCGTTGTATTTTTTTTCATTCGCTGGTTGGTCCCCCCGTTTTTGTCACTCTTAAACCAGTATTATTGTAACATTATTTTTTCCGCACTTCCACAACTATATCAGCAAACCAAACGAAAAATATTCTAAATTCGTTCATATTTTCTGGACAATGCAGTATCTCAAATTTGGGGGAACCACATGACATTTTATTTCTGTTTCAATATTCAGTGCTTTGCAGGATAGCGCATCGGCACGAGTCTGGCTTTCATCAGCGCAAATACGATACTCGGAACCAAAACAAGCTGAATCACCAGACCGGGCAGGCAGGTTACAAAATATCCGGTTGCCCATGCTGCCAGGGAATAGCTTCCCGGCGAAAAGATCAGCGCTCTAAACAGACCGGCGATCACACGACCGATCACCAAACCGCCTACAAGGCTGATGTACAGATCCACATAAATTTTTCCGGTGCGCACAAATTTCATAAACAGACCGCAGAGCAGACCATACGCGCCAAGCTCCACCATCATACAAGGCAGATAACCCATCGCAGGCATACCGGTCAGCAGGCTGGATAACAGCGGACCAGCCAGACCGCACAGCAGACCATAGGGCCAGCCCACCAGCAGACCGCACAGCAGTACCGGAATATGCATCGGGCAAAAAATCGCCCCTGCATTCTGAATGGAATGGAACGCCATCGGCAGCACCACACACAGCGCAATACATACAGCCGTAATCATTGCGCGTTTTACCTGAGACATTTGAGACATAACATTTCTCCTCCTTGAAAAAAATATCTATTACACGCTGCGCAGTCCCTCACTTTTTTTCAGACCGCGCTGCGGTAATTTTTCATTTCGATTTCATCCCTCTGATTTACATTTCATCATAGGATTTTTCATGCATTATTCTCTATTTTTGCAAGAATACCTGCATAATCAAAAAAATCGCACTCGCGGCAATCGCCACATTCCCGTTGCGGTTTGGCAGTGATTTTTTCTTCTTTGTTCGCCGCCCCGGCCCGCGATAACCTCTCGCCTCCATCGCACACGCCAGTTCATCCGCCCGACGAAACGCTGCCAGAAACACAGGAATGACCAACGGCAGAAAGCTCGCCGCACGCTCTGTCAGCTTTTTGCTTTCAAACCGAGCCCCTCGTGCAGTCTGCGCCATCCGGATTGTCTCCGCTTCCTCTCCCAGCACCGGAATAAACTGCATTGCAACCCCCAGAATCATCGCAATTTCTTCCGTCGGAACACCGACCTTCGAAAGCGGTGAAAGCAGCTCCTCCAGCCCATGCGTGATTTCCATCGGCTCTGTCGTGATCGTCAGCACCATGCAGAAAACTAAAATCAATACCAGGTGAACGACCACCATCGCCCCCTGCCGGATTCCCTCCCGGCTCAGCCGGAAAATCCACCAGCTCCAGATGCAATGCTCCCCGCTGTAAAAAAACGCATTCATCAAAAAGATCACTGCTAAAAACCGACACATCCCTTTTTGTCGTTTTATCTGCTCCCGCAGGGATATCCCTGCCAAATACGATACCGTCAGCGCCGCTGCCGCCGCGGCGATACAGCCAATCAGCCCTTTGGACACGATCACCGCTGCAATCACCAGGCACAGCCCCAGCAGCTTTCCTTTCGCATCTGCCCGATGAAAAAATGTATTTCCGGGGCGATACTGCCCCATCGGCATCTGCATCATCTGTTTTCTCCTTTTTCCCCAGTCAACGCACCGATAATCTCGTCCCGCAGCGCCTCATAAGTAACGGGAAGCCCGCTGCCCGGCAGAATCCTCTTTTCTTCCACGGGAACGTTTTCCATCTCTTCCTGAAGCGCAGGCGTAAGCTCTCTCCGCTTTGCCGCCCCCTCCGGCAGCACACCGTTTGCCCGTAAAAGCTCTGCGATCTGCGCTGCTTCGCTGCCGAGCAGTCCGATCGTCCGAAGCGCCCTGCTGTCTCCCAATACCTCCTGACAGCTTCCATCCATTACAATTTTGCCCTGCTTCATTCCAATAATCCGTGCAGCATGCTGTGCCAGTGCGTCTACATTGTGGGACACCATTACAACTGATACGCCCTGCCCTGTCAGTCCTTCCAGAAATTCCAGAAACATCTCCCGCGCCATCGGATCCAGTCCGGCAAGCGGCTCATCCAGCATCAGAAGCTCCGGCTTTGTCGCCAGAACACCGGCGATCGCCACTCTGCGCTTTTCTCCGCCGGATAAAGAAAGCGGCGACTGATCTTTGATTTCTTCATAGGAAAATCCCATCTGCTCCAGCGCCCATCTGACGCGTTCCTGTTTTTCCTCCCGGCTAAGTCTGCTGTATTTCAGTCCGAAGCCCACATCCTTCTCCAAGGTTTGTGCAAAAAGCTGATATTCCGGATACTGAAATACCATTCCTACTTTTCTGCGCAGAACTGCCCGATCGAATCGTCTGGAAAAAATATTTTCCCCGTCCAGCAGAATTTCTCCGTCCTGCACTTCCAACAGTCCAGCCATCGCCTTTAACAGCGTGGTTTTGCCGCAGCCGGTGCACCCGACGATCCCGACAAACTCCCCTGCCCCGATTTGCAGGCTGACCTGATCCAGCACCCAGGCTGCCCCATATCCAACTGTTAATTTTCTGACTTCCATCTGCATAGCGCTTCTGCCAGCTCCTCTTTCGTCAGCGGGCATCGGTTCAGTTCAATTCCCGCCAGTTTTAAATCTTCATACATCCGAACTGCCATGGGCGGTACAATTCCCGCCTGTATCAACAGTCTGCTGTCCGTCAGAATTTCCCGCACACTCCCCTGTGCAAGGACGGTATTCGGATCCTTCTGTCCATTGGGACGTCCCATCAAAATCACCTGATCTGCCAACACAGCCTCTTCCACATCATGGGTGATCATAACAACTGTTTTTCCACAATCGCGCAGCTTTTTCATCTTTGCCAGTACTTCCCGGCGTCCTTTCGGGTCCAGCATGGAAGTCGCCTCGTCAAAGATCAGGATCTCCGGGTTCAACGCCAGCACCCCCGCCAGCGCAGCCCGCTGTTTCTGCCCGCCGGACAAGCTCGACGGAGAACGTTTTTCATACCCTTCCAGCCCGACCAGTTCCAGCGCCGCTTTCACTTTCGATGTAACCTCCCGTTCCGGAACCTGAGCGTTTTCCAGACCAAAAGCAATATCCTCTTCCAACACAGAAGAAACAAACTGATTATCCGGATTCTGGAATACCATGCCACATATCTTGCACAGTTCCCATTTATTTGCAGGATTTCCTGCATTTATACCGTTTACAGAAAGATTACCGTCCTGAAGCTGCAGCAATCCGTTCATCAGACGCACAAGCGTGGATTTTCCACAGCCGTTGCATCCAAGGATCGCCGTCCATTCGCCCTCTTTCAGCTCTATATTCGCTTGTTCAAATACCGGAATGCTCTCCCCGTCCCAGAAATAGGAAAATCCCAGTCTACTCCCCTTTATCATCACTTTATTCCTGTCTGCAATCTATTCTGATGTCAAAAACTGCCGTACCGCCGCTGCACCGGTTTCGTTCAACTGCACCTGCTCTATCGTCGAAATTTCGCACAACAAAAGGGAACCTGTCTTTTTGAAAGACAAATTCCCTTCCTGGCAATTCTTTTCTTCATGATCCGGATCGTCCTGTGACCACCATGGTTTTCCTTATTATGACCTTATTATGATAAGGATCATCACGATAATTGTTACGATCGTTTCCGTCTTTCTGCCGCCCGGCTCCCTTCGGGGAGACTTACCTGTCTTCTTCAAAAGACACCGGCAGATTTTCCGGCTGTATTACTTTCTTACAGCAAATTTTGTTTACCTGATATCGTTAGTATTGTAACAAATTTCATTCCAAAAGGCAAAGACTTTTTGCCTGCAAATCTTTCTACGAATGTTCCCTTTGTTTAATTTTTAACTTTCGCTTTTTATCTTGAACCATTTCAATTTTATGTTATAATTCAATTCAACAGTATCCGGTTTTTATGGATCATTCCGTATTCTGTTTTTTGAACTTTTATTCAATTTAAATTGCTTTTTATTTTTAAACTTATATTCATAATTTGAACTCTATGTTCAAGCATCATTCATGACAATAGAATGCTCGCAGAGCGTGCATTCTATTGTTTGTAGGAAAGGAGCCTTCTATGTCAAACATAGCCTATGAACTTTTTGCATCCCGTTTAAAAGAATCCATGAATCAGCAGCAAATGAAACCGATTGATCTTTTACATCTCGCGGAAGAACAGAATTTAAAGCTCGGCAAAAGCCACATCAGCCAGTATGTCAACGGCAAAACCATGCCCCGCGCTGAGATCCTGCAGTTTCTTGCAGATGCCCTCCAGGTTGATGCAGACTGGCTGGCAGGACGCACCGGTTCTGCACAGGATTTTAGTTCAGAAAAATTGAACTCTGGCAGTACGAAGCTTTCGAGTGAGTTCAATTTTAATTCTCATCCAGACACGGTCAACGGTTTCTCCGCCGCAGGTTCAGTTCAATCTTCTGCATTCTCCAAACGTTCCGATTCGGTTCAGAAGAAATCTTCTTCCCGTCAGGATGGTTCAGACTTTTCCGCTCCGTCTGCTTCCCAGCCGACGCTGTTTAAAAAGTCTTCCAAATTGAACAATGTTCTTTACGATGTCCGCGGTCCGGTTGTAGATGAAGCTGAACGGATGGAATCCTCCGGCGTTCAGATTTTAAAATTGAACATCGGCAATCCCGCCCCCTTCGGCTTCCGCACTCCCGATGAAGTCATTTACGACATGCGCCAGCAGCTGACGGAATGCGAAGGCTATTCTCCCGCTAAGGGACTGTTTGCAGCCCGCAAAGCAATCATGCAGTATGCACAGCTAAAAAATATCCCCAACGTCACCATCGAGGATATCTACACGGGAAACGGTGTCAGCGAGCTGATCAATTTAAGCATGTCCGCCCTGCTGGACGACGGGGATGAAATCCTGATCCCTTCCCCCGACTACCCGCTCTGGACTGCCTGCGCAACGCTTGCAGGCGGCAAAGCCGTCCATTATCTCTGCGACGAGCAGGCAGACTGGTATCCTGACCTTGCCGACATTCGAAAAAAGATCACGCGCCACACGAAAGCGATCGTCATCATCAATCCCAACAATCCGACCGGCGCGCTTTATCCGAAGGAAGTTCTGGAAGGAATCGTGGAAATCGCGCGTCAGCACCATCTGATCATCTTTTCCGATGAGATTTATGACCGACTGGTCATGGACGGCGGCGAGCATATTTCCATCGCATCCCTGGCTCCCGACCTGTTCTGTGTCACCTTCAGCGGTCTGTCCAAGTCCCACATGATCGCAGGCTTTCGAATTGGATGGATGATTTTAAGCGGCAACAAAGCCATCGCGCAGGACTATATCGAAGGCATCCGCATGCTCTCTAATATGCGCCTGTGCTCCAATGTTCCCGCGCAGTCCATCGTCCAGACTGCCCTCGGCGGCTACCAGAGCGTCAGCAATTATTTAACGCCCGGCGGACGGATTTATGAGCAGCGCGAGTGCATTTATCAGGCATTAAAGGACATTCCCGGACTAAGCGTTGTAAAACCGAAAGCAGCTTTTTACATGTTCCCGAAGCTCGACGTCAAAAAGTTCCATATCACCAACGACGAACAGTTTGCCCTCGATCTTCTGCGCGACAAAAAAATCCTGCTCATCCATGGCGGAGGCTTCCACTGGGAGCAGCCTGACCACTTCCGGGTCGTATATCTGCCCCGGATCGAGGTACTTAAGGAATCTGCGGACAAAATTGCGGACTTCTTAAGCTACTACCAGCAGAACCGGCGCTGAGAAAAAACCAGCCCTGCGGCACAGGAGCTTCCAACCGGAACCTCCCGCCGTAGGGCTGGTTTTTCTCTTTCTCAGAACTTCAAACTGCGCTTTGAACATCACCCTGGTTCGATCTGCCCGAAAGCAGCTTTTTTCGCATATAAAAATATCCCGGAATCAGCACCAGATCGGCGCCCATCCATGCCAGTACCTCTGCGAATAAAATTCCATTTTCTCCAAAAAGCACCGGTAAAATCAACGTTGCACCGGTTCTCATGATAAATTCAAAAATTCCGGATACAAGCGGAATCACGGTATTTCCCATTCCCTGGATCACGCTGCGGACGATATGTAAAATATACAGTACCCATAAGAAGCTGCTCATAATCCGCAAAAAGCGCCATGCAACCACCGCAGCCTGACTGCCCTGGGATGCATCTGCAGAGATGAAAAGTCCCAGAATATTTCGTCCGAGCAGAAACATCAGTCCGGTAATGACAAGGGAAGTCAGCACACCGATCAAAACACCGATTCTGGTTCCCTCCTTGATCCTGTCTGTTTTTCCCGCACCGAGGTTCTGACCCGTGTAGGTAACCATTGCAAAGCCATAGGAGGTCGCTGCCACCTCAAGGATACCATAAAGCTTGCACGTCGCCGTATAGCCTGCGATAAATGCAACGCCGAAGCTGTTTACCACAGTCTGCACGATCATACCTCCAATGGCGATCACAAGGTTTTGAAATGCCATCGGTAATCCAAGATAGATCAGCTTCCCGCAAAGTCCGGCATGAAGTCTCCATTTGGCGGCCTTCCTTTTTTCTGCAAGCACCTCGATCCGGCACAGCTTCCACAGACAATATGCAGAAGCAAGGGTCTGGGCGATCACAGTTGCAAGCGCTGCACCCTTTACACCCCAGCCAAGCTCCAGGATAAAATATAAATCCAGCGCAATATTAAACAGCGCTGCGATAACACATGCTGTCAGAGGTGTTTTACTGTCTCCAAACGCCCGCAGCATAGCCGCAGTAAAATTATAGAGCATCATCAGCGGAATACCGCCAAAGAGCACATACAAATAGTCCAGACAGATCGGGCGAATATCAACAGGAACCTGTAAAATCCCGACCAAACCAGGTAATCCGATCAGAATACCAACGGTAAATAAAATCGCCGCCACTACTGCCAGAAAGGACGCATGAAAAATGGTTTCCTGAAGCGCCTCCTCTTTTTTGGCACCAAACTGCTGGGAAACAAGGATGCCAAAGCCCTGGGTGATTCCCTGAATGGTCCCCAGAACCAGCCAGTTTATCGACTCTACAGTGCCGAGTGCTGCCAACGCATCCACTCCAAGTATTTTTCCCACAATGGCCGTATCAGCCACCGTATAAAACTGTTGAAATACATTTCCCAACATCAACGGCAATGCAAAGCTTAAGATCAGCATCGCCATATTTCCCTGCGTCATATCCATAACACCGGATTTGCCTTTTGTTTTCATCCTGTTTTCTACCCTTCTTTTTTATTTCACAATTTTCTGTGATATCCCACAGTACTTTCCACACTTCCCATATTGACTTTTTTCCGCCATTCATTTTATGATGAAGAAAAAAATTGGAGGATTTCCATATGCAGCTTACAATTAAGCATCCTTTTCTCTGTCTTCCGGTTGTATCCCACCCGAAAGATACCAGGGTCCTGAAACTTTTTGACGGCGAAAAGCTTCTTTTATGTGTTTATTTTCCTTTCGGAGAAGCCGCTGCAGACAACGGAACCTATTCCTACGAATATCTTTCCCCTCTGCCCGTTTCTGAATGGATGGGACGCACGCTGACCCTGTCTGCAGAGTTTCCTGCAGGTTTTGAAGACGCAGTTACTCAGACTGACGAGCTTCCTGTCTCCAGCGAAGTGCATCCGGCTGTCCACTTTACAGCCAACGCAGGCTGGATCAACGATCCAAATGGTCTTGTTTACGACAATGGAACCTATCACTTATATTATCAGCACAATCCCTTCGGTGTCAATTGGAACAATATGAGCTGGGGACATGCCACCAGTACCGACCTGCTCCACTGGACACGGCTTCCTGTTGCCATGCTTCCGGATGAAGAGGGAACCATCTTCTCCGGCTGCGGTCTGACAAACGAGCACAGGGATGAAATTCAGGCAGCTGCTGACAGCAACCTCTATCGAAGTCTTCCCAAGGATGCACTCCTGTTCTTCTATACCGCAGCCGGCGGCAGCCATGACAGCGCCTGTAGCGAGGGAAAAGACTACACCCAGCACACAGCATACAGCACCGATCATGGTCTCACTCTGCAGAAGCTTCCGGGAGCAGTTGTTCCGTTTCTTAAAACTGACAACCGTGACCCCAAGGTTTACTGGCACGAAAAATCCAAAGCATTTATCATGTCCCTTTACTTAAAAGGCACGGAATATGCCATCCTTCGTTCCACAGATATGCTCCACTGGGAGATCACTCAGCAACTGACTTTTGAAACTGCCAACGAATGCCCCGATCTGCGCCCGATTTCTGCGCCGGACGGCACTGAAAAATGGATTTTCTATACTGCTTCCAGTGAATACTTTATCGGCGATTTTGACGGCTTCCGCTTTACCAACTACAGCGCCGGCAAACGTGCTTCCTATACAGAACTCGCTTATGCCGGACAAACCTATAATAACGCACCTGACCGCATCGTACTGATTCAGTGGCTGCGCACCCAGAATCCGGAACGTCTCTATACCGGCATGCTGACGTTGCCCCGTGAACTTGAGCTGATCAAGCAGGATGGTGAATGGATTCTTGCACAGCATCCTGTTCATGAATGGTTTGATGCAAAAAAAGCAGCGAACACACTCTTCCACGCAGCTGACACCACATCCTGCCAGGCAGAGCTGACTTCTCCTGCAGCAGTTGGCATTGACGTATCCCTTTGCAGAACCGGCAAAGTTTCCTTCTCCATTTTAGGAAATGTCTGCGCCTATGATGCAGCAACCGGTATCTTTACATGTGCAGATAAAGCCACCCAGCTTCCTGCCGGCTTAACAGAGCTTCATCTGATTGCTGACCGCGGCATTCTGGAGCTTTCTGCTAAACAGGATACCGTCATTGCCTACTGGGAGCTGCCTGATGACCGTACCTGCGGAACCATTACTGTCAATGCTGACACACCGATCTGTGCAGAAGCCTGGACGGTTCGGTAAAAGCAGCTTGTATGAATTACAGGCATTTTCATAACAGATATCATTAATATAAAAAGCCGTCTGAGCAGAAACTATTTTCTTTCGGACGGCTTTTTGATCTTCCTGTGACAGACAATAGAATGCACGCTCTGCGAGCATTCTATTGTCATGAATAAAAAGTGGAACAAACGCTCCTTTGCTCCACTCAAAAATGCTATATTTTATAAAACAACAAAAGAATCCAATCTCAGCATATGCCAAAATCAGACCTTACAGAAAAGTGCTGGTAGCCGGACTTGAACCGGCACGGAGTTGCCCCCGAGGGATTTTAAGTCCCTTGCGTCTGCCTATTCCGCCATACCAGCATATAAAATTATAATTTCTTTTAAAAGAAACGACCCAGACGGGACTCGAACCCGTGACCTCCGCCGTGACAGGGCGGCGCTCTAACCAACTGAGCCACTAGGCCAAATAACTAACTAATTTCAAAAATGGACCTTCGGGGACTCGAACCCAGGACCGACCGGTTATGAGCCGGTTGCTCTAACCAACTGAGCTAAAGGTCCAAAACCCTTACGGGTACCTAATCAAACAACTTATGTTGTCAGAAATGACTCCGACGGGAATCGAACCCGTGTTACCGCCGTGAAAGGGCGATGTCTT
>ERZ1673700.1197-NODE-1197-length-27584-cov-25.224200_pt1 | contig 27584 bp, 21 predicted proteins | sample MGYA00580230_ERZ1673700 | MGnify/ENA primary metagenome ERZ1673700 (study PRJEB41218, sample SAMN15661782) | gut metagenome | host: Homo sapiens | place: Canada: London | collected 2015-08-20/2019-03-30 | study: EMG produced TPA metagenomics assembly of...
CTGAGCAGCCGGCTTTCCCGCCGCCGCAGGCATTGCCGCCTGCGGCGGCTTTTTTATGCGCATTGACCTTTGCACAGCAAGGGCTTATAATGAGAAAAAACCAGTAAAAGCGAAAGGAAGCACACCCATGCAAAACCAAGTCCCTGTATCCCAAAACCGCCCGGTCACCGGGCGCTTTGCGCCCAGCCCCAGCGGACGGCTGCATCTGGGCAATCTGGCCTGCAGCCTGCTGGCGTGGCTCAGCGCAAAAAGTCAGGGCGGGCGCATCGTGCTGCGTATTGAGGACCTGGACGCCGAGCGCTGCCCCCGCGTCTACGCCGACTTGCTGGAGCAGGACCTTGCGTGGCTGGGGCTTACATGGGACGAGGGCGGCAGCACCGGCGGCGCACACGCGCCCTATTACCAGAGCGAATGCGGGGACATCTATACCCAAAGCTACCGCAAACTGGAGCAGATGGGGCTGGTGTACCCCTGCTTCTGCTCCCGCTCCCAGCTGCACGCCGCCAGCGCACCCCACACCTCGGACGGCAACGTCATCTACCCGGGTACCTGCCGGGGGCTGACGCAGGAAGAAATTGCGGAAAAGCGCAAAAAGAAAGCTCCTGCCTACCGTCTGATGGTGCCGGACGAGGAGATCACCTTTACGGACGGCTGCATGGGTACACATACGGAAAACCTGCTGCGGGACTGCGGCGATTTCTATCTGCGCCGGGCAGACGGCGTGTTTGCCTATCAGCTGGCAGTGGTGGTGGACGATGCCCGCATGGGCGTCACCGAGGTGGTGCGCGGGGCAGACCTGTTATCCTCCACGGCGCGGCAGCTGTACCTGTACCGGCTGCTGGGCTTGCAGCCGCCCCGCTTTGCCCACTGCCCGCTGCTGCTGGCAGCGGACGGGCGGCGGCTGTCCAAGCGGGACGGCGACCAGAGCCTTGAAAATCTGCGGGCAAAATATACCGCCCCGGAGATCATCGGCAAGCTGGCGTATGCTTACGGCTTGCAGCCAGAGCCTGCCCCCCGCACCCCGGAAAGCCTTGTGCCGGACTTTGCGTGGACAAAAGTCCCCAAGCAGGATATCTGCCTGCCCGAGGGGCTATTTTAACGATTTTGAATGGCCGCCGCGTGCGCTTTGGCCATGTTCAGCGGAAAAATTATTGTTATAATTTGTGGCTCAGAAACGCCTGCGGGCGTTTCTGAGCCACTTTTTCAGCGTGAAAAAGGCTTCCAAAAAGTCCGCAGACTTTTTGGAAGCCAAAATAAAAATAATTCTTCCTTGAATTATGCCCAGAGCAGCGCGGAGGGCATTTCAAATCGTCCCACGCTACCGAAAAAAGAGTTTTATGCTCTCCGCACCTGCGGCAGCTGGCTGCGCTCGAGGGCGGTAAAGGCGCTGTCCAGCGCCAGTGCCAGCAGCGCACCCAAGGCTACGTCAATGCAGCTGTGCTGCTTGAGCAGCACGGTGGAGCAGACGATGGAAATGCACAGCACGGCGGCTGCGGGACGCATCCAGCGGCGGCGGGGCGCATCAAAGATGCGGCTGCGGTAGTACGCCAGCAGCAGCGTTACCGAGTTGAACACATGGATGGACGGGCAGACGTTGGTGGCGGTGTCGGTGCGGTACAAAAAGCGCACAGTCTGTGCAAAGATATCGCTGCCCGGCACCCAGTAGGGGCGCAGGTCCAGCGCCGTGGGCAGCACCGCGTAGCACGCCAGTGCAATGGTCATGCCGGAGAACAACGGCAGGCACAGCCGCCAGAAGTCCTCCCGCGGGGCCTTCCACAGCAGATAGAACAGGGTGAAGGGGATCCACAAAAACCATGCAAAGTAGGGGATCACCGCATATTTGCAGAAGGGGATCAGATCGTCCAGACGGCAGTGCACCAGAATGCTGCGCAGGGGGACGTTTGCCTCCAGAGAGTGAAAAACGGAAAGATAAAATATCGTATACAGCGCCATGAACCCGATGGGGTGGCGCGCAAGCCAGCTGCGTTTCATAGAATAGCCTCCTTTTGCAGAAGAGCAGAATTCGATAGCATTGAGAAATTATACGCCCGAACGATGAAGATTGCAAGAACGAAAGGTGAAAACTTTGTCAAGCGCTGAAAAAATAATTTGTGGAACTTGTAAAAAATACCGTCGCTCTTCTGCTGATAATACGATTTAAAGCGGCGGTTTCCTGCAAAAAGAAAAAATCCACCCCGTTTTCGCCGGTCTTTACAGACCGGGAATGGGGTGGATGCTAAAAGTTTAAATTACACTCTGCTCCAGCCAGCTGCCCCGGCAAAAGCGCAGGTAGAAGCACAGCGAGCGGAACACCCAGTCCAGATACATACCCATCCAGATGCTCAGCAGCCCGCCGCCGAAGCACAGCACGGCCAGATAGCAGAAGCCCACCCGGAACGCCCACATGGACACGATACTCACGGTCATGGTAAACCGGGCGTCACCGGCGGCGCGCAGGATGTTGGGCAGGGTAAAGCTGGACGGCCATACGAACAGGGAAACGATGTTGAACCACACCATGATGTCCAGCGCCATGGCCTGCGCCTCCGGCGAGAGGTTGAACAGAGACACCGCGAACCGGTTGGCAAAGAAGAAGGCCGACAGGTTCATCACCCACGCGCCGCAGTAGGCGGTCAGCATCAGGCGGCGGGAGTAGTACACTGCCTGCTCCTTTTCGCCCGCACCCAGACACTGGCCTACCACGGTCAGGGCAGCCATGCCCACGGCGTTGGCGGGGATGTTCAGGAAGGTGGTGGTGGTATTGGCTACCGCGTTGGCGGCAATGGCTGCTGTGCCAAGGGTGGAGGTCAGGCTGGAGACCGACAGCTTGCCGATCTGGAACATGCCGTTCTCGATGCCGGCAGGGATGCCCACCCGCAGGATGCGCCGGATCAGCCCGCCGTTCGGCGCCATCGCCCGCAGGCTGTCCACCCGCAGGGCGCAGTCCGGCTTTTGCAGCAGATACAGCACCACCGCGCAGGCAATGGCGCGGGACACAAGGCTGGCAAGCGCCGCGCCCATGACCCCCATGCCGAAGCCGTAGATCAGCACCGCGTTGCCGCCGATGTTCACCACGTTCATCACCAAGCTGGACAGCATACTGATCTTGCTGTTGCCCTGCGCCCGGAACAGCGCCGCACCGGCGTTGTACAGGCCAATGAAGGGGTAGCTCAGCGCCGAAAGCAGAAAATAGGTCTCGGCGTAGTGCATCACGTCCGCGTCAATGGAGCCGAAGATGCCCCGCAGGATGGCGTGCCGCCCGCCGATGACCACCGCCGCCACCAGCACACTGAAACTGGACAGCACGAATAAGATCTGCGCCGCCGCCGCCTTGGCGTTTTTTGGCTCCTGATGGCCGATGTACTGGCTGGTGACCACCGCACCGCCGGTGGCCAGTGCGCTCATGATCTGGATCATCAGGGTGTTGAAGCTGTCCACAAGGCTCACGCCGGACACGGCGGCTTCGCCCACCGAGGATACCATTAAGGTATCTGCCAGACCAATGGTTACGCTTAACGCCTGCTCCGCAATCAGCGGCAGCAGCAGCGCCACCAGCGCCTGCCGTGGAAACAGGGGAGTGGATGTGAATTTGGACGATTTCATGCTGTCCTCCGTTGCAAATGACAAAAAAGCTCGAATACCCCTATCATACAGCGGATGCGGTCGAAATGCAAGTGATGTATACAAGAATTTCCCTGCTCAGGCAAATTCTTTGCTGGGCACGGCAGGGTAGCCGTAGTAAACAACGTAGTCAAAGGGCACTGCCGGGTCAGCATTCCACTTGCCGGTGCAGCTGCGCACACTGGCGGCAAGGCTTGCCGGGGTAGGCGGAGTGCCGGGGTCTACCTTGTCGGTGCACACGGTGTTCCACACCGCCGCGCCAAAGGCGGCGCAGTTGTGCCATGCCGACCACTTGTCCGCCTTGGCAAGGGCGGCGTTCACAGCTGCCAGCTGCTCCGCGTTCATGGACAGCTGCAGACAGGTCAGGTTGACATAAAAATCCGGGAGATAGTGCGTATTATAGCTTTCGACGTTGTACCACAGCCCGGCGTGCTCCCGGTTGTTGCCCCGGGTGCCCATGGTAATGCTGGTGCCCGGCGCAATGGAAAGCCCGCCCACCGCAAGGTCGGCGTCAGTGTTGTTGGTCACCGCAAGAAACACATGACCGTCAATGTTGACGGGCGTATCCTTTTCCACATAGGTGGTGTAGAGCCGCAGCACCGCCACGGCATCCTCGGCAGGGGCGGTACCGGCGGCGTCTGCCGGGGTCTGCACCGCGCAGGGGGCAAAGCGGTAGGCTGTGCCGTGCTGGGCAAGGAAGGCGTAAGCGTTCCACAGCGAGGTCTCGGTGCCGGTGCGGGCGGTCAGGGTGCGGGGCTCCTTGGCTGTGGGCTGGGCAGCGGGCGCATCCTCGGCATAGGCGGTAAGGCTTATGCACAGCGCAAGGCCGAGGGCAAGCAGCAGGCGGGAAAGCTTTTTCATGGGGGATTCCTCCGTATCAGCAATATTTTCTATAAGCTTAAAGCAATTTGCAGGTCAGGTCAAGCCGTTTGTTGCCCTTTACCCCCGGACGCAGTTGTGTTAAAATAAGGTTGCAGCCCGCCCCGCTGTGCAGGAGAGGGGCGCTGTTTGGTAAATGATAAGATATATGATAAGAAGTTGAGGACCCATAAGGGGGTAAACTATGCAGCAAACTGCGCACAAGGTCGTTGTCATCGGGCACCGCAACCCGGACACCGACTCCATCTGCTCTGCCATTGCCTATGCAGAGCTGAAAAACAAGACCAGTGATCTGGTCTGCGAAGCCCGGCGTGCGGGCAAGATGAATCAGGAAACAGAATTCGTGCTGAAAAAGTTCGGGGTCACGCCGCCCCGGATGTGCACCGACGTCAACCCTAAAATTCGGGACGTGGATTACCGGCAGATCCCCGGTATTCCCGGCTCCACCAGCCTGCGCAAGGCGTGGGAGATCATGCGCGACCAGAAGATCGACACCCTTGCCGTGACCAGCGAGGAGGACGAACTGCAGGGCGTCATCACGGTGAAGGATATCGCCACCGCCAACATGGACCTGTTCGACACCGGCATCCTTGCCAAGAGCCGCACCAGCTACCGCAATATTCTGGAAACGCTGGGCGCTACCATGGTGGTGGGCAGCGAGGACGCAGAGTGCACCACCGGCCACATCCGCATTGGTACCGCCACCCCGGAAATGCTGGAAAGCAGCATGGAAAAGGGGGATATCGTCATCCTGACCAACCGCTACGAAAGCCAGCTCTGCGCCATCGAGAAGGAAGCTTCTCTCATCATCATCTGCAACGGCGCAAAGGTGGGCCGCACCATCCAGCACATTGCCGCCGAGACCGGCGTAGCCATTATGAGCGCCCCCTGCGATACCTATGCGGCGGCAAAGCTCATCAGCCAGTGTGCACCCATCTCCTATTACATGACCCGGGACGATATCATGAAATTCACCCTCGTCACCCCGGTGGCAGACGTCACCCGCGTGATGGCAAAGGTGCGTCACCGGTATTTCCCCATTCTGGATGCAGACGGCAAGTACTGCGGTATGATCAGCCGCCGCAACATCATCAACCTGCGCAAGCGCCGCATCATTCTGGTGGACCACAACGAGGCCACACAGGCGGTGGAGGGCTTCGACCAGGCCGAGATTCTGGAGATCATCGACCACCACCGCATCGGCAGTCTGGAGACCAGCGGCCCGGTGTACTTCCGCAACCAGCCGGTGGGCTGCACCGCCACCATCGTCACCCAGATGTACGATGAAAACGGCGTGACCATCCCGCAAAAGACCGCCGGTCTGCTGCTGGCCGCCATCCTTTCGGATACACTGGTATTCCGCAGCCCCACCTGCACCCCCATCGACGTGAACGCCGCCAACCGTCTGGCAAAGATCGCCGGGGTGGACATCAACGAGTTTGCCAACGAGATGTTTGAAGCCGGCGAAAAGCTGGACGGCAAGACCGCCGAGGAAGTGTTCTTGCAGGACTTCAAGGTGTTCATGTGCGGCGATATCCGCTTTGGCGTGGCGCAGGGCAGCTACATGACCCGCAAGAACCTGACCGCCGCCGAGGCGCTGCTGAAGCCCTATCTCGAGGAAGCACGCAACAAGCAGAACGTGGAGGATATCTATATGCTGCTGACAGACGTGCCCAAGGAGGAGAGCGTGGTCATCTGCAACGGGCGCTACGCCGCCGAGGTGCTGACGGATGGCTTCGACACCCAGCCCGCCGCCGATGCCAGCTGGACGCTGCCGGGCGTGGTGAGCCGCAAAAAGCAGTTCATTCCCGCCCTGATGACCGCTTATCAGGAGCTGTAAAGGGATACTGCCGTGTTTGATTTTCTTTCCAAAAAGGATCGCACCCCGCCCGCGCTGCCACAGGGCACGGTGCGGCGGCGCTATATCATCACCGGGCAGGTGCAGGGAGTGGGTTTCCGCTACCGGGCACGGTACGCCGCGCAGACCCTTGACCTGACCGGCTGGGTGCAGAATGAGGACGATGGCAGCGTGACGCTGGAAGTGCAGGGCGACCCGGACAAGTTTATGTCTCTGTTCGCCATGATCCAGAAAAGCGACTATATCCAGATCACCGGCATCCGCCAGAAGGACATCCCGCCCGACCCGTGGGAGCGCGGCTTCTCAGTGAAGGGATATTAAGGAACTGAATAGAAACAGAGCGCCTGACACTGCGGTGTCAGGCGCTCTGTTTCTGTCATATTATACTTTTACCCCAGCACCTTGAGGGGGGAGTTTTCCACCCACAGGGTATGATCCAGCAGGCGGGTGACGGCAAGCCGTCCATTTGCCGTTACCCGGGCGGGGTCGAGGGCGTAGAAGTCGCTCTCGGTCAGGTTTTCCGGGTCGGCGGTGGGGGAGATGCCCGCCACGCACACCCAGTGCCCGTAGGTGCTGCTGGTGGCAATGTGGGGGTAGTTCACCTCGCTCCAGCCGGAGGAAGTCAGGTGGTATTCATAAGTAGAGGTGCGGTTCGTGTGGCGCTTTACCCCGCTGACCGTGGTGTTTTTCAGGTGCACGATCACCGGATGCCCGGCGGAAAGCTCGCTGTACAGCTTTTTCAGGCACTCGGCGCGGGTGCCGGAGTACCCGGTGTAGCCCGCTGCGGACCACACCGCACCGTTCGACCACATCCCGCTGCCGGAGCACACTTTGCCGTCCAGAATGGTGCGGGCGTAGCGCAGCGCGTACAGGCTGCACTTGCCGGAGGTCTGGTTGCCGATAGAAAGGATGTGGCTGGTGTCGAAGCTGAGCAGCCGGATGCCGTTTTTCTCTTTCAGCTCGGCGGCGTGGGCACGGGGCAAAAAGGCGCACAGCAGCAAAACCAGCGCCAGAACTGCCGCCGCCAGCCGCTGTGCCGCGCGGGCGGGACAGTGTTGCATGGGTATTTCCTCCAAGTTCGTTTCAATTTGGATATGATTTTACCACTAAAACGTGGTGAAAATGTGTAAAAAGGCAAAATAATGGGGCTCCCTCCCAGAGGGAGCTGGCGCGGCGCAAGCCGCGTCTGAGGGAGTTTACGCCCATCAACACAACATATATCCAAATTTAAGTGCTCCCGCACCCGGCAAAACCGCGCCGCCGGGGCAGGGAAACGGAGATTCCGTAGATTGTCGACAGAATGGATTCCAGAATATACCAGAACTGCAACAAATCCCGCTTATTTTCATCGCTTTTCACGAAACTGCTTCAGGAAGTTTAGCGATATTCCCGATTGACAAAACCGTCAGGTGTCGGATATAATCAGGGCAGAAAGGCAACGATGGTTGCGAAAGCCTTTCGAGAAAAAAGAAACATAACCACAAACAAGCTGATTGGAGGGATACCCTTATGAAGAACCTGAAAAAATTCGTAGCCCTGCTGCTGGCAGGTGTGATGGCTATGGTACTGTTCACCGCCTGTTCCGGCGGCGGCACTGCTGCGGACACAGAGAAGGAAGAAGCAATCCAGATGCAGCTCGGCAAGAAAACCGAGGCAACAGCTCTGTGTGACAAAGATGGCAAGGTCAAGAATGACAGCCAGCTCTATAAAGAAACTGCAAAACTGCTGGATGCACGAATCAAGGCAGAAGCAAATTCCAACATGTTTGGCTACCTGGCGATTAAGTTTGACACAACGGGAATCAAGCCCGCAAAGGAGTATGTGACGGTTACCCTGTCGGCAGACTATAAGACTGCAGGTTTTGTGGCTGGCTTGATTGCAAAGATCACGGAAGAGTTCGGCAAGATCGAGGCCACGAACAGCAACGTGAAGTTCGATTCCAAGTGGGCAAAGGCTGCTGTCGTTGTCAGAACCAATGAAAAGGGCGACAGCTATGCAGCAGTCGCAATTCAGGTCAAGAACCTCGCTTACAACAAATAAAAGAATCATCAGTCCTTTCTTCCCCGGAGAGCACCCGCCCTCCGGGGCTTTTTTCTGTCTTGCTTGCGGTAAATGCCGCTTACCGTTGCGACCCCTCCCGTGAAAATGCGTTTGGAGCGCTCCGCAGAGCGCGACAAACGCGAAATAAAAATAATTCTTCCGCTGAATATGCGCAAAGCGCACGCGGCGCGCATTCAAAATCGTCCTGCCCCGCCCGGGGTTTTTTGCGCTCTGCCCAAAAATCCCGGCAAAAAACAGGCACACTTGCCATTGACGAACCCTGCCGCGCTGCTGTAAAATGAAAACAGAATGCCCTGTGCATCCGCATGGGTCCCCTGCATTTTATAAAAGGAGCATTGCATGAAAAAGTTAAAGCGTCTTGCGGCTGTTCTGCTGGCCGGTATCATGGCACTGGCACTGTTCACCGCCTGCAGCGACAGCGACCCCGGCAACCCCGAGTTTGATCCCAAGGTGGAAAGCGCCTATCAGAAAGCGCTGAATAATACATTCGGGACGAGCTTTGAAAACGATGCCGACATCAAGAGGCTGGCCATCGAGCACATCGAGGAGAAACACGGCGCGGACAGCCTGACCGGTGAGACGCTCTGGAAAACAAAGGGCGACGGAAAGACCGTGGTGCGGCAGGTGATGCTTTGCTGGGAACTGAAAAAAGACACCGGAAAAGGTTATGTGCCGCTTTTCTACGAGGCCGCAGCCGCACAGACCATCACGGCGAACCAGCGCAATGTCCAAGTTCTGCTCCTCACTGTGAACAAGGAGCGTGGCAGCGCAGACGAAAACGGCATAACGCTGGAACTTACTGCGCTGGGTGTCGGCGCAAAGACCATCGGCGGCAAGACCTACGTTGCCATCGGCTTTGAGCTGACCAACACCACCCCGTAGAACTGAACCCCATCCCGCCCCGAGGAGCACCCCGCTCCCCGGGGCTTTTTTTCGCCTTTTTGTGACAAACCCCGCACGCTGTGGTACAATAAAAGGGTATCGAACTCACACAGAAAGGACGTTTCCATGCAGCTGTTTGAACTGGTCAGCCCACGGCTGTTCCGCCCGCTGGCGGGGCCCAACCGGGCGTTTTATGCAGAGCTTTTGCTGCTGCTCTGGGAGGAGTGCCGCCATACGGCAGATTACAGCATTTCCCGCGCCGAGGCCGTCTCCCGCGCCGAGGATTATTTTGCCGCGCTGGCAAAGCCGCTGGCGCTGGACGCCGACGGTGCAGGTGATGAGGATGAGCAGCCCACCCGCGACCCCCACACGCTGGCGGTGGGCTTTCTGCTGCGTCTGCGCCGCACCGGCTGGCTGGAAGAGCAGCCCGGCAGTTATGAGACGGAGCCCACCCTTGCCTTTATGCCGGAGGTCACCCCGCTGCTGGATGCGCTGGAAGAGATCCTGAACCCCCGGGTGGTCACCTACACCGGCAAGCTGTATAAGGCGTGGCAGCTGCTGGGCAGCATCGGGCAGGAAAAAAGCCCCTACGAAAACGTTCTGCGGGAGGTGGATTCCGACCTTGACGCCCTGAACCGCTCCCTCCGAGCACTCAACGCCTCCATCGGCCACTACATCGACCGTCTTACCCGCAACCGCACCCCGCAGGAGGTGCTGGAACTGTTCGACCAGTACGAGGAAAAGGTGGTGGCGGCGGCGTACCATCGCTTTAAAACCAGCGATAACCTGTTCAATTACCGCGCCTATCTGGAAGAAGAACTGGACGACTGCGAGCAGAACCAGCTGCCGCGCTTAGCGCTGGATTACGCCCGGGTGGAGCGCTGCGCCCCCGGCGAGGCTGCACCCCGGGTGCGTGCCCTCATCCAGCAGCAGCGGGACGCGCTGGAGGAGATGAGCACCCTGATGAAGGAGATCGACGCCAGCCACATCCGCTACCGCAAGCGTGCGGTGCAGCGGGCACAGTTTTTGCTGCTGAGCGACCGCTCGGCGCAGGGCAGCGTCACCGCCCTGCTGCGCCGCTACGCCGAGGAGATCCGCAGCCCGGAGCAGCTGTTTGAGCCGGACGATGGCCCGGTGGCAGCGCGGCTGCACCTGTACCCGGCGGCAGTGTTCGGCGCAAAGCCGCTGTATCCCCCCGCCGCGCCCCGCACCGAAGCACCTCTTGCCCCGGTGCGCACCGAGCCTCTTGACCCCGACCGGCTGCGGCAGGAGCAGCAGCTGCTGCTGGACTACGCCCGCCTTGCCGTCACCGAGGAAAATGTGGCGCTGCTGGCGCGGCAGGCATTGGCCGCCCGCGGGCAGGTGAACGCCTCCACCCTTGTGGAGGAATACCCGAACGATTTTACAGGCATCATCGGCCTGCACACCTATTCCCAGTCGCCGCACCGGGAGTATGATATTACCCTGACCGGAAACTGGGTGGAGCGCGGCGGCTTCCGGTTTCAGGATTTTGTCCTGACCCGCCGCAAGGAGGTAAACACGGATGGCAACCATTGATCTGCTGGAAGAAACCGCAAACTATCTGCTCAACCACTGCTTTGTGCTGGGCTGCGTAGAGGAACAGCGGGCGAAATATCTGTATATTCAGGATCACCTCAACGAGGTGCGGGCAGTATTCAAACCGCTGGGCTACGCGGTGCTTTTGTACCCCGCACCCATGCAGGCGGCGGCGCTGGTCAACGAGCATGAGGGCAGTCAGGCGCGGCTGCTCAAGTACGAGAGCATTTTGCTGCTGGTGCTGCGGCTTTTGTACCTGCAAAAGCGGGAAAGCCTTGCCGCCAGCGCAGACGAGGTGCTGGTGACCGTAGAAGAAGTACAGGCCGAATTGCAAAAGATGAACCTGCCCCGCAAGCTGGATCAGCAAACACTGGAAAAGCTCATGCGCACGTTGCGCCGGTACAATCTGGCGCGTCCGGTGGGACGGCTCTCCGGGCTGGACAGCCGCATTGAGGTATTTCCCACGGTGCTGCTGGCGCTGCCGGACGCCGACCTTGCGGATGCCGCCGCCGAGAGCGCCCGCACCCGCACCGAGCTTGGCCTGTACGAGCGCCCGGAGGGCGCAGACACCGAAGCAGGGGAGGGTGAAGCATGATCGAACTCAAGCGCCTGAAACTTATCAACTGGCATAACTTTGAAAATACCACCTTCGACTGCGCCCGCCTGACCTATATGATCGGCGTGAACGCCGTGGGCAAGACCACCATTCTGGACGCCATTCGCTACTGCCTGACCACGAACCGCAACTTCAATGCGCTGGGCAATAAGAAAAGCGGACGCACCCTGCAAGGCTCTGTCCACGCCAAGCAGCGCGGCGAAAACGCCTACCGCCGCCCGGGGCATACCGTGGCCTATATCGGGGCGGAGTTCTGGGACAGCGTAAAGCACACCAGCTTTGTCATCGCGGTACGGGTGGAGTCCGAGGGCCCCATGCAGGAGCTGCACCCCGGCGACCAGACATGGTATATCTCGGAGGACGGCATCACGCTGGAACAGCTGCCCTTTATCGACCCGCGCACCGGTGCGCCCAGCGCCAAGGAGGACTTCAAGCCCGCCGAAGGGCGGCTTTCCTACACCCGCAGCCCCAGCGAGGCGCGGGACCGCATCTGCCGCGCACTGGGCATCGGGCGCGCAGCCAGCCCGCTGGGTAAAAAGTTCAACGAGGTGTTCCAGATGGGCACCAGCATGGACGAGATCCCGAACTTCCGGGAGTTTCTGTACCAGTACATCCTCCCGCAGCCGGAACTGGACTTGGAAGCCTTGCAGGGCGACCGCTTAGAGCTGGAAAACCTGCACGCCGTGCTGGCGGAAGCCCAGACCCGCGCCGATGCGCTGGACGAGATCGTCCGTTTTGGCCGCGAAGCCACCGAAAAGCAGACGGAAGCCCTTGTGAACCGGGGTGCCGCCCTGCTGGCGCGCGCCGCTGCCGATGCCGGGGAAAAGGCCGTCTGGCAGGAGCGGGTAGACGCCGGACGCCGCCAGCAGGAAACGCTGCACACCCGCTACGCCGAAGCCAAGACCGCCGAAGCGGAAGCCCGCCGCGCCTACCTGACCGCCCACAGCGCCGCCGGTGCCAGCGGCGAGGGCCGCGCACTGGACGCCCTCAGCGAGGAGCTGGCGCACCGGCAGACCGCACTGGATGCCGCCGCCCGCCGCGCCGATACCGCCGAAAAAGCCGCCGAAAAGACCGGCAACCTGCTGGCGGTGCTGCGCCGCAGCGGCTTTGCCGCCGGGCAGAAGATGGCAGACCTGACCCCCGACACCCTGCCCGCCCTGACCGACTGGCTGACCGCACAGGAAAAGCCGCTGGAAGAAGCCTATTTTGCCGCCCGCCAGCACACCGCTGCCTTGCAGCGGCAGCAGACCGAGAAACGCGCCGAGCTGGATGCCGTGTCCGGCGGCAAGTGGGTGTACCCCCACGGCGACGCCGCCACCCGGGTGCGGGACGCCGTGAATGCCGAGCTGAAGAGCCGGGGCATGGAGCCGGACGCCCGCATCTTCTGCGAGCTGCTGAACGTGGAGGACGAAAGCTGGCAGGACTGCGTGGAAGCCTGTTTGGGCGACCGCCGGTTCGATATCCTTGTGCCGCCCGCCCACTATGCCGCTGCCAAAAGCGCCTTTGTGGCGCTGAAAGAGAAAGTCGGCCCCATCAGCCTGCTGGACACCCCGGGTCTGCGCAAGGCCAACCGCCGCGCCGACACCGCCCCCGCCGACAGTCTGGCGGCACAGGTCACCAGCGAAAACCCGCTGGCCGCGCAGTACGCCGACACCATCTTGCGCCGCATCGTCTGCTGCGACACCCCTGACACGCTGGAAAACTACCCCGACAGCGCCACCCGGGACCTTCTGCGCCACCATCCCTTCCGGTTGGAGCGTCTGCGCACCCCGCAGCGCTATATCGGCTTGGAAGCCCGCCGCGCCCGCGCCGGGGCGCTGGCAGGGGAGATGAACGCCCTTGCCGAAGAAGTACGCGCCGCCGCACAGGCAGAGCAGAACCTGAAAGCCGCCTACAGCCAGTACCAGACCCTTTTGCGCGGCACCACGCTGGAAGAACTTGCCGCTTTGTGGGACGCCCGCGCCGCCCTGACCGCCGCCCGCGCGGCGGTGGAGGAACAGGCCGCAAAGCTGGCGGAGTGCCGCGAGAACCCGCTTTTGCAGCAGCTGTATAAGGAGGAAGAGGTGCGCGAAGCCGCATGGGAAGCCGCCCGCACCGCCGTGGAACAGACCGGCGGCGACCTGCGCGTGTGCGAAAAACAGATCTCTTCCTGCGAGACGGAGCAGCAAAAAGCGGTGGACACCGCCGAAAAGAGCGCACAGGCCGCCGAGAGCTTCTTTGCCGCTCATCCGCTGGTGGAGCCGCTCTCCCGCAGCCGTCAGCAGGCGCTGACCGGGCCGGACAAGTCTCCCCGCGCCGCCGCGCAGGCTGCCGAAAAGGCACAGGCCAAGCTGGACGATGCCCTGACCGTCTACCTGAACAGCACGCTGGAACCGGCGCAGCGGGAATACAACCAGCGCTATGTCTGTGATTATCCCTTGGGGCTTGCCGGGCTGGAACAGTACCGCGCCCAGCACGAGAGCCTTGTGCGCATCGACCTGGAGCGCTACGCCGCCCGCCTGGAGCAGGCGCAGCGGGACTGCAAGGACCGCTTCCGCAAGGATATTTTGTTCCGCATGAAGGACGATATCTTCAACGCCCGGCGGCAGTTCCGGGAGCTGAACAAGGTCATGGAACAGCTGACCTACGGCGAGGAAGTCTACCGCTTTGAGCTGGAGCCCAGCCGCGACCCGCAGCTGGCGGCGTTCTATCAGGTCATCGTGGATAAGGGCAACCAGCAGATGACCGAGGGCGACTCTCTGGATAACCTTGCCGCCACTGCCGACCCTGCCTACGAGCGTCAGGTGGATGAACTGATGGAAAAGATCATGGCAGACGTGGACGAGAACACCCGCGCCCGGCAGGAGGGACGCACCGCCGCCGGTGCCACCCTTTCGGACTATGTGGACTACCGCACCTATCTGGACTACGATATCAAGGTGACCAATCAGGTCACCGGGCAGCAGGCGTATCTGTCCCGTGTCAGCCGCGATTCCTCCGGCGGCGAGAATCAGGCACCCTTCTATGTGGCCATCTGCGCCAGCCTTCTGCAAATTTACCAGAAGAGCGAAAACAGCATCCGTCTGGTGCTGCTGGACGAAGCCTTCAGCAAGATGACCAGCGACCGCATCCGCCCCATGATGGAGCTGTTCCGCCGCCTGCAGCTGCAGGTGCTGCTCATCTCCACCGTGGAAAAGAGTACCGCCATCCAGCCCTACTGCGACATCACCTACTCCATCGTCCGCCACGGCGACGCCAACGCCATCGCGCCCTTTGTCCGCCTTGCAGCGGAGCATGAAGAAACTTGAACAGCACACACTTTATGCTATAATAAAAATGAGCAACGGAGGACGGAACAGGCAGCCGTCGCCCATTGTTAGGAGATGTGGGAATCGTCACCCCACCCTTGCTCAAAAAAGAGAACGCCCGCCGCATTCGCAGCGGGTGTTCTCTTTTTTCGTGTTTTACACTTTGCGGCGGAATGATGCAAAACGGAACTTGACATAAAAAATAAACTTTGCTATACTGTTTTTCGCTCATCGGAGGGCTGTTTCAACGTAATTGAAAGGCCGGATAAGATGTCATCGTTCGTGTTTCCCGGAGGCTGTGGGCACCGTAGTGCCGCAGCAGAAGAGGGAATGCACCGGAGCGGTGGTTCTTATCCGGCCTTTTTGCATATGTGAAGTTCAAAAAGGAGGAGCTATGCCAAAGAAAACCATCCAATTGTCCGATCATTTTACCTATTCCCGCCTGCTGCGGTTCGTGCTGCCCTGCATCGGCACCATGCTGTTCACCTCCGTCTACGGCATCGTGGACGGCCTGTGCGTTTCCAACTTTGTGGGCAAAACGGCCTTTGCGGCGGTCAACCTCATCATGCCGCTGCCGCAGCTGCTGGGCACTGTCGGCTTTATGCTGGGCACCGGCGGCAGCGCCATCGTTGGTATCACGCTGGGCGAGGGTGACCAGAAAAAAGCCGACCGCTATTTTACTATGTTTCTGCTGGCGGCGCTTGTTTCGGTCAGCGTGCTGGCCGTGCTGGGCTTTGTGTTCCTGCGGCCGGTCGCCATGCTGCTGGGCGCAAAGGGCGAGCTGCTGGACTACGCCGTGCGCTACGGGCGCATCCTGATGCTGGCGCTGCCGCCCTTTGCGCTGCAAAATATGTTCCAAAGCTTTTTCGTCACCGCCGAAAAGCCGCTTCTGGGCTTCTGGTTCACCGTAGGTGCAGGCTGCACCAACATGGTGCTGGACGTGGTAATGGTGGGTATGCTGCACTGGGGCGTGGAGGGCGCTGCCGTTGCAACCCTCATCAGCCAATTGGTGGGCGGCGTGCTGCCGGTGTTCTATTTTATCGACCACGGCAATACCAGCCGCCTGCACCTGTGCAGAACGCAGTTTTACGGCCGCGTGCTGTGGGATGCCTGCATCAACGGCTCTTCTGAGCTGATGACCAACCTTTCCATGTCACTGGTCAATATCCTGTATAACTTCCAGCTGCTGCGGCTTGCCGGAGAAAACGGCGTGGCGGCTTACGGCGTCATCATGTACGCTGCCTTCCTGTTTGTGGCCGTGTTCGTGGGCTATGCCGTGGGCAGCGCACCCATCGTCAGCTTCCATTACGGCGCGCGCAACCAAGCCGAGGTGCACAACCTTTATCAGAAGAGCCTGCGCCTCATCGCCGTGGTGGCTGTGACCATGACAGCGGCGTCCATGGTCATCATCCCCTATGTGGCGCGCATCTTTGTGGGCTACGATACCCAGCTGCTGGCGCTGACCAGCCGCGCCTTCCGGCTGTATGCGCTGAGCTTCCTCATCATGGGCTTCAACGTGTATGCCTCCTCCTTCTTCACAGCGCTGGGGGATGGCGTGACGAGTGCTCTCATCTCTTTTCTGCGCACCCTGCTGTTCCAGCTTGCCGCGCTGCTCCTGCTGCCCGCCCTGTGGGGCATTGACGGCGTGTGGCTGGCTGTCACCGCCGCCGAGCTGGCCGCGCTGGCGGTGAGCGTGTATATGTTTGTGACAAAAGACCAGAAATTCCATTACCGTCATGGTTGACGAGTAATAACAGAAAAGCCGCCGGGGCCCCGGCGGCTTTTTTGGTTATTCAAAGGTATACTCCACCAGCTGGCAGTTTTTGATGCCCGCAGCGGCGTACTCCTCGTTGGTCATGTCGTAAAAATAGGAGTGCACCACCCGGGCAATGCCGTTGTGCGCCACCAGCAGGTAGGTCTTGCCGGTGTCCGCCTTCAGCTCGTCCAGCAGGTTGTAGATGCGCTGCGCCAGCTGCATCATGCTCTCGCCGCCGTCATAGCGGTCGGCAAAGTGGGTCTTGGAGATGCGGAACTCCGCACCGTCCCGGGGCGTGCCCTCGTATTTGCCAAAGCACTGCTCCCGCAGGCGGGGCTCGCAGCGGGCGGGCAGACCGGTAGCGGCGGCAATGGCCTTTGCGGTGTCGGCGGCGCGGGAGAGGGGAGAGTACAGAATTTCGTCAATGTGCAGGCCGCTGTCCCGGACAAGCTCGCCCAGCTGCCGCGCCTGCTCCTGCCCGCGGGCGGTCAGCGGGCTGTCGGTCATGCCGCAGATCTTATTTTCCACGTTCCATACCGTCTCGCCGTGGCGGGTGAAATAGATATTATGCATAAAATTACTCCTTACAGCTTGTGCAGGGTGCCGTCCGGCAGCAGACAGACGGTGTCTCCCTCGTCGATGCCAAGACATGTCAGCTCCCTGTCCGGGTAGGGCAGGATGCGGGCAGCCCCGGCGGCATCGGTCAGGGTCACATCGCACAGCACCGGCTGCCCGGCGGGCAGCTCCTCGCAGCCGTACAGCTGCTCGTCAATGCGCAGCACGCGGTATTCCGGCATGGTACAGCCCCTCCTTTGTGTTTTTCCTTATTATATAGCACCCGTGGGCTTTGGTGCAAGGGGGAGCGGACTGAGAGGGTTTATTCTCCCCCGCTTGACAGCGACGCGGAGAAATTGTTACAATACAGTTACGACTGCAAACAACGTGGAGGGGTTCATGAATATTACGGAACTGCGGTATCTGGTAGCCATCATGAAATGGGGGTCGGTGTCGGCGGCGGCAAAGCAGCTGTACGCGGCGCAGCCCAACGTCAGCAAGGCGCTGAAGAACCTGGAAGAGGAATACGGGTTGCGCATCTTTGAGCGCTCCTCCACGGGTATGATCCCCACCGAGCAGGGCAAGCGGTTCATCCGGCAGGCGCAGCGGGTGCTGCAGCAGGTGGACGAGCTGAAGCAGGAGGCGCACCAGCAGCGCAGCTGCGCCGAGCTGCGGGTGGTGCTGACCCATGCCACCTACGCCTCCTATGCGGCGGTGGATTTTTTGCAGCAGGCAGCCCGCAGCGAGCAGCTGCGGGTGCATATCCGGGAGAGCGGTGCCATTGAAGCTTTGGATTTTGTGCTGCGGCAGGGCTACCACATAGCACTGCTGCGCTATGCCGCCGAGGACGAGGACTACTATCTGCGCTACTGCCAGCGCCACGGTCTGCGGCAGGAGCCTATCATGGAGTTTTCCTACCTGCTGCTCACCAGTCAGGACAGCCCGCTGGCGCGGCGGCAGGTGCGCGAGCTGGACGAGCTGAACGATTACATCGAGGTGCTGCACGGCGACACTCATCTGCCCGGGGAGGAGAGCACCGCTTCCCGCTGGGAGGTGAACCCCAACCGCCGTATCCATGTGTACGAGCGGTGCAGCCAGTTCTCCATTCTGCAAAACCTGCCCACGGCCTATATGTGGTCGTCTCCCATGCCGCAGCGCGCGCTGGAGCAGTACCATCTGGCACTGCATAACTGCCCGGCGCAGAAGCAGCAGATGCGGGATGTGCTGGTGTACCCGGAGCGGGAGCCTTTGCAGCCGGAGGAGCAGCTGTTTGTGCAACTGCTGCACAAGCAGGCGGATGCCACCATCAAGGACAGCGGGTGGAAGAAGATTTGAAATGCGCGCCGCGTCTTCCGGGTTGCGGCACCCAGCATCCGCATCGTGCCTTGGGCGGCACGCGCGTCTTGCTGGCCGCTGCCCCAACAACTCCTCCCTGTTTCCGCCGCTGGCGGCGGTCGTCGTTGTTGCAGCGGAAGAATTATTTATAATTAATTAGAGCAATGTCGGGCAGCCTGCGGGCTGCCCGACATTGCGTTTTCACGAGAGGGGGCGGATTTCTCTTTTTTCGTCCCAAATTCCACGTTTTGGGGAGAAAATCGCAAACGATTAAGCAAAGTGCACAAAAAGGCGGCGCAAAGTTTGGCGGGGACGCTTTTGACCGTTTCCGGAAGAATATTTTTGAGAAACAATAGAGCAAATTAAAACGAACCATCGACATAAAATGCAAGTTTAAATAAACAAATAAAATAAGCTGCCATATACTTTTTGATATAGGAACCATACCTAAAAAATATTAACACAATTATGAAAAAGGTGTTAACATGAAGCCAGAGATCGGTCATAGCCGCAGTATGGCATAAGCTGTCGGCGGCTGAAATTCAAAAGGAGGTTTCTGGTATGATTAGTTTCTTACTGTGTCTGGCGCTCCTTATCATCGGCTACTTTGTCTATGGTAAGATCGTGGACAACACGTTCGGACCGGACGACCGCGAAACTCCTGCTGTGCGCATCAACGATGGCGTTGACTACGTTGTGATGCCCCAGTGGAAGCTGTTCCTCGTCCAGCTGCTGAACATTGCAGGTCTGGGCCCCATCTTTGGTGCACTGCAGGGTGCTCTGTGGGGTCCCGTGGTGTTCCTGTGGATCACCTTCGGCACCATCTTTGCCGGCGGCGTACATGACTACTTCTCCGGCATGATGAGCGAGCGCAATGAGGGCGCTTCCATCGCCGAGGTCACCGGCCGCTATCTGGGCCCCGTGATGCAGAACATCATGCGTGTGTTCTCTGTGGTGCTGCTGATCATGGTCGGTACCGTGTTCGCAGTCGGCCCCGCAGGCCTGATCGTTACCCTGTGCAAGAACAGCGGTATGTCCGGTCTGCTGACCACCACCCTGTTCTGGCTGATCATCATTCTGGCGTACTACTTCATCGCAACCTTTATCTCCATTGATGCCATCATCGGTAAGATCTACCCTGTGTTCGGCATCTGCCTGATCATCATGGCTGTGGGCGTTATCTTTGGTATCTTCACCAACCCCGCCTACACCATCCCCGAGATCTGGGCAAACTTCAGCAATATGCACCCCTCCAACACTCCTATCTGGAGCTTCATGTTCATCACCGTTGCCTGTGGTGCTATCTCTGGTTTCCACTCCACCCAGTCGCCTCTGATGGCTCGCTGCATGAAGAGTGAGAAGCAGGGCCACTTCGTGTTCTACGGCGCAATGGTCTGCGAGGGCGTCATCGCTCTGATCTGGGCCGCTGCCGGCTGCGCACTGTACACCATCACCGACGGCAAGATGGTCGGTCTGGCCGAGGCTCTGGCTGCCGGTCAGTCTGCCGCTATCTACGACGTCTGCCTCAAGACCATGGGTAATGTCGGCGTGGCACTGGCTATGATCGGTGTCGTTATCTGCCCCATCACCTCCGGTGATACTGCATTCCGTTCCGCTCGTCTGACTCTGGCCGACTGGCTCAAGATCGATCAGGACAGCTACGCAAACCGCCTGAAGCTGTGTGTCCCCGTGCTGGGCGTTGGTGCTTTCCTTGGCATCGGCAACGCACTGGGCTTCATCGACTACACTGTCATCTGGCGTTACTTCAGCTGGACCAACCAGACGCTGGCTATGATCGTCCTGTGGGCTGCTTCCATGTACCTGTTCAAGGAGAAGAAGAACTTCTGGATCACCGCAGTGCCCGCTACCTTTATGAGCGCTGTGTCCTGCACCTACTTCGTGCTGGCTCCTGAGTGCCTGGGCAAGATGATCAACACCTATGCAGACGGCAAGCTGGTGGCTTACAACACCGCCGTTGCTTACCCCATCGGCATCGTCTTTGCCATCGCAATGCTGGCTCTGTTCCTCCATGCTACCAAGAAGAGCTCTACTTCCAAGGCATAAGGAACTGACGGCTCTATATTTCCGTAAGTAACCTGCGCCCGCCGCTGCCTGACCGTACAGCGGCGGGCGCTGTTTTTTGAAAAAAATCAGGGCTTGCAATTGCCCCCGTCCCGTGGGAAAATAGGGGCGTAAAATTTAAAGCAAAGAAGGGAACTACCCATGATTTTCAAACCCGCACAGCTGGGCATGGCAAAGCTTGACCCGCAGGAGCTGGAGGCAGACAAAAAAGTCTGCCGGAAGATCGGTCCCTGCGGCGTAGGCAAAAAGGCGCTGTACCTGAACAGCTTTTACATCGACCGCCGCTATTATCTGCCCTACGGCAGCATCACCCGGGTGTTCAAGCGGGTGGCTATGAGCTCCGGCGGCTTTTCCGGCAAGGGCGTGTTTGCCTCCATGGCCTATCTGGTGGTGGAGTACGACGGCGGCAAGCAGAAGCAGTGCAACTTCAAGGACGAGCGGGACGTGGACGCCCTGCTGGAAGTGCTTGCCAAGGAGCAGCCGCAGCTGCATCTGCTGAGCGCTGCTGGAGAGCAGGCGCTGGAGAAAAAGGCTGCCGAAAAGGCCGCCCGCAAGCTGCCGGAGCTTTCCGAGGACGCGCAGCACAGCCTTACCGTGCTGCGCCGGGCAAAGGAGTATCTGGACGCAAAGCCGGAGCTTTCCGCCGAGCTGAGCGCTGCCCAGCGCCGCAAGCGTGCGCAGCTGCAAAGCAAGCCGGTGTACCGCTATGTGGCGCTGGCCATCTTTGTGCTGGGCGTTGCGGCTGCGGCCTACGGTCTGTATTCCGTGTTCAGCCACACCGGCAGCTACGGCGTGTACTTTGCGCTGTTCGGCTTTGCGGCCATCTTCCTGTTTTCCAGCTACAATATGCTGCCCACCGCCCACAATAACAACAACGCCATCATGAAGCGTGCTGAAAAGGCCGAGGCAGCCATGGCAGAGTATGTCAAGCACTACCCCCACGGCGCTTTCCCGGTGAAAAGCTGGTACGCCCACCCCATCGTGCTCAAGCAGATGATGGACGCCGTGGAGGAGGGCCGCGCCGTCACCGTGCCCGAGGCACTGGATGCAGTCAAGGCACGCCTGAAATCCTTGAACGCGGACGTGGAGGTGGAGCAGGAGGAATATGACGAGGTGGTGGTCATCAAGGCCCTGTTCCTCAACCACGATTATCAGTAAAACCTTTCGATAGCACAAAAAACCGGACAGCCTGCGGGCTGTCCGGTTTTCTGCTTTTACAGGGCAGGAGCTGCTGTTCAGAACAGGCGGCGAAGCCCTATGACACAAGGGGACTTTTGAACAGTAGCAGCTGCGCCTCAGATCAGCGCCTCCATCCGCAGCGGGTCGGGGTGATGGGCGTATTTCTGCTTGGCGATCTCGATAAAGGACTGCACCTCCAGCCGGGGTGCGTGGCGCATGGCGGCGATCTCCACCGTCACCGGGGGAAAATCCAGCAGCGGCACCTTGACGATGCCCGGGATCACCGCCGTGGACAGGCAGGGCACAATGGACATGGCAGTGCCCATCTGGATCATGATCAGCGCACCCTCAAAGCTGGGGGTGATCTTGCTGCAATCCACCCCCACCTGCGCCAGCTGCTCCAGCGACGGCCCCTGACAGGCGGACAGAAAGCTGTCGAATGCGCCGGAGGACACCACGCTCTGCCCCTTCAGGTCTGCCAGATGCAGCGCCCGCCGGTCGGCAAGGGGAGAGTTGGGGTTCATCAGCACATGGTAGCCCAGGGCGAACAGGGGCGTAAAGGAGATGTCCCGGTCGCGGGAGTGCTCGGTGGCGTAGAAGAAGCCGATATCCAGCTGCCCGGAGCGCAGCTGTTCCAGCGGGCGGCGGTTGTCCTGCGGCACAACGTCTACGCAGGCGTTGGGAAACTGGTGCTGGAACTGGGCCAGAATGCTGGAAAAGGTGCTGTAATCGAACAGCTGCCGCAGCCCGACGGTCAGGTGGGAGCGGTCGGCGTCCTGAATATCCTGCGCCTTCTTCAGCGCCTGCCGGCCAAAGCTGGTCATCTGCACCATGTCCAGATAAAAGGACTGCCCGGCAGCGGTCAGCTTGGTGCGGCGGGTGGTGCGCTCGAACAGGTGCAGCCCGGTCTCCTTTTCCAGCGCATTGATCTGGTAGGTGATGGCGGGCTGGGTGGTGAACAGCCGCTCGGCGGCGGCGCTGAAATTCAGCTCCTCTGCTACGGCAATAAAGCACTCCAATTGGTAAATCGTCATAGAACGACGCCCCTCCTTGTGTAAAAAGCTGGTCATCTTTATTATACAGGATTCCGCACAGGCCGTAAAGGGAAAACGATCTATAAAGAGATTTGATAAATCGGGGCACAAATTTGTATTTCACACCGGGGCAAAACTTTGCTATAATCGTATCAATGTTCAAAATGCACGAAGGAACAGGAAAAACGCAAAAAAGAAGAGAAAAGAAAAAGAAAGGCGAACCTTATGGCTAAAATCTCTCGTCGCAACTTTATGCGCGGTGCCGCTGTGGGCACCATGGGCGCAGCTGCTGCCGGTCTGCTGACCGCCTGCGGCAACTCCGCTTCCAGCACCACCGGTGCTCCCGCTTCCTCCGCAGCTTCCTCTGCTGCCTCCTCCGCTGTGACCAAGCCCTCCTCCCCGGTAGACGGCAAGTACGTCACCAAGGCTATGGGTCACGAAAGCTGGGTGCACGTTGCCACCACCTTCTTTGACGGCAAGATCACTGCCTGTGAGGTGCTGTCTCACGAGGAGACCATCGGCATCGGCAACTATGCCTGCTCCCGCATCCCCGCCGCCATCGTCGAGCACCAGAGCGTCAACGTGCCCAACCTGCGCGGCTCCTCCATCACCTCCATGGCTGTCAAGGCAGCCGTGAAGGAGGCCATCGAGCTGGCCGGTTATAACGTGGACGACTTCTCCAAGGAGGTCACCATTGCAGCTTCCAACGAGGTCATCGAGGAAGAGGCTGATGTCGTCATCATGGGTGCCGGCACCTCCGGCCTGACCTGCGCCTGCCGCCTGCTGGAGGCCGGCTACAGCGTCATTCTGGTTGAGAAGCGCGATATCCCCGGCGGCTCCATGTCCATGACCTACGGCGGCGTTGCCACCGCAGGCTCCAAGCTGCAGTACAACTACGATGTGGACGGCAGCTTCCGCAGCTCTGCCATGGGCACGCTGGAGGGCATGATGAACTTCTGGCAGACCATGGAGAAGTACCACCGCACCGAGTTCTTCAACGGTGAAATGCCCTACATGACCAAGCAGTATACCGTCGCCGGTGATCTGGTGGACTGGATGGCAGGCATCGGCATCGGCTTCAACACCATGGGCAACTACGAAAGCGCTACCCAGTACGGCGCTTCCACCCCGTATCTGGCACCCGGCTGCTACGAGGGCGGCGCAGGCTACGCCATGATGTTCATGGCACAGCGCGTGGAGAAGTACGAGAAGGGCAAGATCATCTACTCCACCAGCGTCACCGACCTGATCAAGGACGAAAGCGGCCGTGTTGTGGGCTTCCACGCCAAGGGCGAGAACGGCGCAAGCTATACCCTGCGCGGCAAGGCGGTCTGCCTTGCCTCCGGCGGCTTTGCCAAGAACCCCGAAATGCTGAAGAAGTACAGCCCCGACTACGCCGACTTCTTCTTCAATTGCGCCTCCAGCATGACCGGCGAGGGCATCCAGATGGGTATCGACGCCGGCGGCTATGTGGAGTGCGAGAACCGCGCTCTGCCCGCCTTCCTGTCCAGCTACAAGAGCAAGTTTGAGCTGGCCTTCATCCACCAGTCTGCCCCCGGCATCATGGTCAACATCAAGGGCGACAACATCGGCAACATCGTCTCCGATAACCACTACACCATGGCCAAGGCAAAGCTGAACAAGGACAACGGCGACACCTTCTACTATGTGTTCGACGAGTCCTCTGCCGTCAAGCTGCGCGACAGCGAGTCCTACGGCTTCAACGGTTACGTTGCCATGTTCGAGAAGGGCGAGGCTGTGCACTACGACAGCGTGGAGAAGGCCTCTGAGGAGCTGAACCTGCCCAATCTGGCAGACGCCATCGAGGCCAACAACGCCGCTGCTCTGGCTGGCGAGCCCGATGAGTTCGGCCGCCGCAACTGCCCCTACATCGAGACCCGCGACGGTCTGTGGGCCATCCGCGTTGACCCCACCTTCTACCTGACCACCGCAGGTCTGGCCATCGACACCGATTGCCACGTCCTGACCGAGGACAAGAAGGCCATCCCCGGCTTGTACGCTGCCGGCGACGTCTGCGGCTCCATCGAGGAGAAGGACGCCAAGCAGTACGGCATGGGCTTCGACGCCGCTCTGACCTACGGCTACATCATGGGCGAGACCCTGAAGAAGGAGATCTGAGCTGCGCTCTGACCACCTGACAAAAGCATAAATAAAGGGCTGCTGCACAAACCGTGCAGCAGCCCTTTTTATATCATATTTCCTCTTACGCCGCCGCAGGCTTGCGGAAAATCGCCATGGCACGCTTGTAGCAGCTGGCGAAATAGGCGATCTCCGCCAGTGCGGTCAGGATCCAGCTGCACGGGTACAGCAGGTACAGCGCCGGGATGGTGTGGAAGTGGGCAAAGATGGTGTACACCCAGATCACCCGGAATACGCAGGAGCCCAGCACTACGATGACGGTGGGAATCACTGTCTTGCCCAGCCCGCGGGAGGCGGCGATGGTGCAGTCCATAAAGGCCGAGATGCCGTAGGCAAAGGCCATCACGGCTACACGCTTCATGCCGGCATCAATGACCGCCGCTTCGGTGGTGAACAGCGCAAGGAAGGCCGGCCCGCAGAAGAACAGCGCCGCGCCCAGCACAAGCCCCACGCCGAAGGAGTAGCCCAGACTGATGAAGTAGCTCTTCTTCACCCGGTCAGGCCGTCCCGCGCCGTAGTTCTGGCTCATAAAGCTGGCGCAGGCCATGTAGAAGGCCGCCATGCAGTCGTAGATCAGCCCATCCGCGTTGGCAGCGGCGCTGTTGCCCTTGACCATCAGGGAGTCAAAGGAGTTGACGCCCGCCTGAATGAACAGGTTGGCAATAGCAAAAATAGCATTCTGCAATCCGGCAGGTACGCCCAGCGCAAGGATGCTCTTGGCCTGCACCGGGTCCAGCTGTAATTTGTGCGGGTCCAGCGCGTAGCAGTCCTGCACCCGGGTCAGCGCCCGCAGGATCAGAAACGCGGAAACGCACTGGCTGATGGCGCTGGCCAGCGCCACGCCCACCACGCTCAGATCGCACACGATGACAAAGAACAGGTTCAGCCCAATGTTCAGGGCACCGGCAATGGACAGATACATCAGCGGCTTTTTGGTGTCGCCGATGGAGCTGAACACCGCGTTGCCGAAGTTGTACAGGGCCAGCGCCGGCATACCCAGAAAATACACCCGCAGATACAAAATCGCGCCGGGCAGCAGATCCTCCTTGGTGTTCAGCAGCCGCAGCATGGCAGGGGAACCCAGCAGGCCGATGAGCAGCAACGCCACACCGGCAACGGCGCTGATGATGGCCGCCGAGTGGACGGTCTTTTCCACGTCCTTGGGATGGCGTGCGCCGTAAAAACGCGCCACCAGCACGTTGATGCCGTTGCTCAGGCCGATGAGAAAGCCGGTGAACAGGGTCACCAGCGTGCTGGTGGAGCCCACAGCACCCAGCGCCGTGGAACCGGCAAAGCGCCCCACCACCGCCACGTCCGACATATTGAACAGCACCTGCAGCAGGTTGGAAAGCGCCAGCGGCAGACTGACCAGAAAGATCTGTTTGGCCAGAGGGCCTTCCGTCAGCGTATTCGTTTGAGAACTCATACTTTTTTCCTTTATCCTATACATCCTAACCGTACCCGCGCACACCGGGGCACAGCCTCTATTATAAGGCACTGCGCTGCTTTTGCAAGATGGATTCGATAAAATAATAAAAAGGACTGTTGCACATAACCTGTGCAGCAGTCCTTGGTGCGACCGGGAGGATTCGAACCTCTGGCCTTCCGGGTCGGAGCCGAACGCTCTATCCAGCTGAGCTACGATCGCAAATGCCGTACCCCTTTGGAGGGTACAACACAGTATAACACATCAGAATGCAAAATGCAAACGAAAATCGTCAGCCCTTCCGGTTTCGCAGCCAGATGCGGTGCAGGCCGTCAGTGATCAGGGTCTCACGGTAGTGGATGGGGGTGCGGCAGGCCTCCCGGATGGAGCGGGGCAGGTCGCCGGTGGCGTAAAAGGCGGTCTGCGCGCCCAGCTCGGCGCAGAAGCGGTCGGCCAGACCGTCCAGCAGGCTGGCAGTGCCCAGCACAAAGCCGTTTTGTAAGCAGGCCGAGGTGCTCTTGCCCAGCACCGACTCCGGGGCGCGGGCAGCAGGGTCGATCTGAGGCAGCTGGGCAGTCTTTTGCACCAACGCATTCATGGAAAGCTGCGGCCCGGGCAGGATCACGCCGCCCACAAGCTCCTGCTTGGCGTTCACCGCCATCAGGGAGATGGCCGTGTCTGCCGAGATGACCACCAGCGGCCCGGGGCACTCTGCCAGCGCCGCCACCGCACCGCACAACAGCTCTGCGCCCAGCTGCGCGGGGTTGTCCAGCCGCAGCTTGATGCCGCTTTTCAGCCCCGGCCCCACGGTCAGGATGCGCGCCTTACATAATAGCTGCAAAGCCGCCAGCACCCGCCCGCTGAGCATGGGTACCACGCTGCCCAGAATGCCGCCCTCGATCTGCGCCGGGGATGCTCCGTACAGTTGTAGCAGATTCACCAGCCGGATGGCGTATTCCTCCACCGTGGCAGCGGGGTCGGAGTGCAGCCGCCCGCAAAAGATCAGGGTATCTTGCTCGTAGCCGCCCACAGTAATGTGGGTGTTGCCGATATTGACGGTGAGGATCATGGTCAGGGCTCCTTTCGCAGCGCTCTATAATGTATATAATATATAATAGCGCACCCGCCGCCGATACGCAAGGCTTTTGCTGAGAGGGTTCTTTGCGGTTGGAGCTTTGCCCCCAACCCCCCACCGCAAAGAAATTGGAAAAAAGATGTCAAAAAGTGTTGACAAGAGCACCGGTGTGTGGTATTATACTTGAGCGCCAAGCGCTGAGACAAAAGAATGACTTCTGA
>ERZ1673700.1216-NODE-1216-length-27269-cov-10.847983_pt1 | contig 27269 bp, 24 predicted proteins | sample MGYA00580230_ERZ1673700 | MGnify/ENA primary metagenome ERZ1673700 (study PRJEB41218, sample SAMN15661782) | gut metagenome | host: Homo sapiens | place: Canada: London | collected 2015-08-20/2019-03-30 | study: EMG produced TPA metagenomics assembly of...
CGGGACTTAACCCAACATCTCACGACACGAGCTGACGACAGCCATGCAGCACCTATGTTAAATGTCCTTGCGGTCTGACATATCTCTATATCATTCATCTAACAATTCAAACCCAGGTAAGGTTTTTCGCGTATCATCGAATTAAACCACATGCTCCACCACTTGTGCGGGGACCCGTCAATTTCTTTGAGTTTCACCCTTGCGGGCATACTCCTCAGGCGGCACACTTAAGACGTTAGCTACGGCACGCCTATTTTAATAGGAGCACCTAGTGTGCAACGTTTACGGCTGGGACTACCAGGGTATCTAAGCCTGTTTGCTCCCCCAGCTTTCGTGATTCAGCGTCGATAAATGCCCAGATGACTGCCTTCGCTATAGGTGTTCTTCTCGATATCTATACATTCCACCGCTACACCGAGAATTCCATCATCCCCTACAATATCCAAGAACCACAGTATCCGAGGCGTTTCCGAAGTTGAGCTTCGATATTTCACCTTAGACTTATAGTTCCGCCTACTCACCCTTTACGCCCAGTAAATCCGAGCAACGTTTGCCTCCTACGTATTACCGCGGCTGCTGGCACGTAGTTAGCCGAGGCTTACATTATCTACTGTCACTCATTCTTCGATAATTTCCAAGGTTTACAACCCGAAGGCCTTCATCCCTCACGCGATGTCGCTCCATCAGACTTTCGTCCATTGTGGAAGATTCTCAGCTGCTGCCTCCCGTAGGAGTCTGGGCCGTATCTCAGTCCCAATGTGGCCGGTCACCCTCTCAGGTCGGCTACCTATCGTAGCTTTGGTGGGCTTTTATCTCACCAACAGGCTAATAGGCCGCAGGCTCATCGTAAAGCGGATTACTCCTTTCCTCTACTACACTTATGTGTCAAGAGTATATGCGGTATTAGTCCATGTTTCCATGGGTTATCCCCCACTCTACGGCAGATTACCTACGTGTTACTCACCAGTTCGCCGCTAACTTATCCAGTTGCCCGAATAAGCCCGCTCGACTTGCATGCTTAAGACGCATCGCCAACGTTCGCTCTGAGCCAGAATCAAACTCTCCATACTCAAATTATTTTATCACTCTATCGAGTAATGATTTACTTATGCAAGAAATTGTTACAAATTGTAACTTTGGGTCTTTTGAACTATTTAAGTTCTACACCAGTTGTGTTTGTTTTTCTTAAATTGCTTCTGCTATCCATATTTCAAAGAACTTTTTAATCTTTTGTTTATCAATTATAGCATAAAAAAAAAAAATGTCAATACTTTTTAACCCATTTTTTTAAAAAAATTCGCATTGCATAAATAAAAATGCCGTTATATAATACATATCATACATATTTTAAAGATTTTAAAATAAAAATTTAGGAGAAAATATCATGAAAAGAGTATCGGCAAGATATATAGACAAATTGGCAGATAATGAAATATTTGTTTTTGGAAGCAATACGCAAGGAGCGCATGGCGGAGGAGCGGCAAAAATGGCAATGAACTTTGGCGCAATTTACGGAAAACCTTTCGGACTTCAAGGAAAAACTTTTGCAATTCCTACGGTTGATTATACAAAGAACGGTAAAATGTCAATCGAAAGTATAAAAGAATATGTCGATAAATTTTTAGAATTTACGAAAGAAAATAAAGATAAAAAATTTTTGGTTACAGAAATAGGATGCGGAATAGCGGGCTTTAAAGTTTCGGATATAGCGCCTTTATTCAAAGAAGCGATTAAAGACAAATACGACAATGTATATTTACCGCAAAGTTTTATTGATTATTTAATGAAATAAAAATTAATATATTTTATAAATATTGTCATGTTATACTTTTAGATGATTTTTTGTCTATAGCCCGATTTTAGCTTCTATGTCTCTATTGATAAGCAATAATTTTTTTAATTTTTTTAAGAAATGCTTTACATGTTTTTTAATCTATGTTAAAATTTTCTATAAATTATATAAATTAAAAATATTTAAATTATTTTGTTGACAAAATTTTTAAATGTTGTATAATTTACTTAAATAACCGAAGGAAAAACTTTCGGTATAAACTAATTTAACGAGGTAAATTCTCATGAACAAAACAAAACAACTACCACTATCTATTAACTAATCTTTTATCATTCAAATTATTTATTGCTTTACTATCTTTAACACTATTTTCTATAAGTTGTAGTAATGAAGGAACAACGGGAGGAGGCGATACGGGAAATAATGGTGACACAGGAAATAACTTTAATTATTTTACCGTAAGTGAAAATTGGAACAATTCTAAAGACATAACGCTTGTTAGCGAAACTTCTTCCTCAATGGTTTATTCTGCTGGAACTATAGGCTTCAAAGTTGTCGGTGCTACGGATTATACCGTTTCAATCGAAAGCGTAGCCAATAATAGCGCAAGCTCGTTGACTTTAGGAGCGTCCGATTTTAGCTATAATCAATCAAGTAAAGATTTAAGATTATCAAGTTCGGGTTTAAGTAAATTCCAAACGGCAAAAGATAAATTTACCGAAACGCAAAAATATGCATATAGAATAACATTTAAAATAGCGACTTCTTCAGAATCGAAAAATGTAGATGTTAATATTAATTTAATCAAAGCTAAAGTTGTAACTAAAACGGAAATAGAAACTATAATGAAAACCGTAAAACGAAAAAGTTCGATAGTTATTTCAGGAACGCCAAGCGTCGGCGAAATAATCATTGCAGATACTAAAATTCAAGATTCGACTAAATTTAGTTTTGCAAGCGCAAGTTTTTCTCCTTCAAGCCCTAATTTTTCTGCAACTGGAACGACTACAACAAGTTCCTCAAGCATAAATATTGCTACAAGTAAAGCTGCGGAAACATTAGCAGACGCTATAAACGATAATGCAGAATTTGGAAAATATTTTTCAAATTTCTTGGGCGTAGAATCTTCCACTACCCCGAAAATTAGCGGGAAAGATTGCACTTTCACTTTGAAATTTAAAACATTGAAAAGCGGTCATGTATTGTCAAGCGAAGTTGCGCATTTAACGACTACGGGCTTAACTATTAAATTAACTTTAGATGGTAAAGCAAGTTGGCAGTAATAAAAATTAGTTTATATTGATAAGATAGTGATAGTTAAAAGGCATCGTATTTATTATGGTGTCTTTTTTATTTAAACTTTATAAACAATACATTTTTTATGATTTTTATACGAGGCGCTTTGTATATCTATGTTCTTGCAAATTAAATAATTTTATAATATAATATCAAACATGAGATACTTAATTTTACATGGACATTTTTATCAACCGCCGAGAGAGAATCCTTTCTTGGGAGAAATTCCTAAAGAAGCGAGCGCATCTCCTTCGCATGATTGGAATGAAAGAATAACTAAAGAATGCTATAGCCCAAACGCTTATTCGCGAATACTTGATTTGGGCGGAAAAATAGCCGATATGTCAAATAATTATCAGTTTATGAGTTTTAATTTCGGTCCGACTCTTATAGATTATATTGCAAAAACAAGAAACGATTTGCTTGAGAGAATAGTTGAAGCCGACAAAAAAAGCATAGAAAGATTAGGTTTTGGAAACGCTATAGCTCAAGTTTATAATCATATTATTTTGCCTTTGGCTAAAAAAGAAGATATGAGAGTCGAGATAAAATGGGGCTTATATAATTTTGAAAAATATTTTAAAAGAAAATCAAACGGAATGTGGCTTTCGGAAACGGCGATTAATTTGGATGTAGTTGACGCTTTATACGACTGCGGAGTTAAATTTACTATCTTGTCGCCTTATCAAGCGCATTATGTAAAAAATTCAACTTTAATAGATGTTTCGGGCGGACAAATCGATACTTCAAAACCTTATTGGTTATTCGGACATAATGGAAAAAAAATAGCCGTGTTTTTTTATGACCCTTATATTTCAAACGATATAGCTTTTCAGCATTTATTAAGGTCTGCCGATAAATTCGCCGAAAGAATAAGAAACGCTTACGGAAATAGAAATTTAGTAAATATCGCTACAGACGGAGAAAGCTACGGACATCATGAAGCTTTTGCCGATATGTGCCTTTCATGGTATTTTAAAGAAAATATTCATCGAGATAATATTATTCCTACAAATTACGAGCATTATTTAAATATGTTTCCGCCAACCGAAGAGGTTATATTGCATGAAGGCGAGGGCGGACGCGGAACTTCATGGAGTTGTTCGCATGGAGTTGAAAGATGGAGAAGCGCCTGCGGTTGCGGAGGTTGGGACGGATGCGATTTATCTTGGAGGCAACCTTTAAGAGAAGCTTTCGATATTTTAAGAAATATGCAAGATAAATTATTCAGCACTTTTTTAGATTTCACTAACGATACGAGAAATTCTTTAAGAGAAGAATATGTTAGAGCGATATATAACGATTCAGACGCTAAAGATTTGTATGAGATATGCAATAAATATATTTCGTTTAAAGAATTTATATTTTTAATGGAATCTTATAAATATTCTTTATTTTCTTATACTTCTTGCGGATGGTTTTTTGAAGATGTTTCGAGATTAGAACCCGTTAAAAATATGCAATATGCCGAACAGTCTTTTCATTATGCAAGAATGCTTGTAAAAAATAAAAATGCAAAATTCGTAGAAGAAGCTCATAAAGAATTTTTAGAGACTTTAGAAAAATCAATAAGCAATAAACCCGAGCATCTAACGGCAAGATATTTTTACGAGAAAGAAGAAAAAGAAGATTCGTTTTATAAATTATATATAATAAATCATTTTATATTTAATTTAATCGCGTCAGATTACAAAGAAGATAATTTAAATATATTTAAACATATAGTTAGAGCGACAAAAAAAGAAAAAAATTATATCGAGGGAATATTGATAGATAATATAGACTCTGACATATATTTTAAGGCAAAAACAATTAAAGAAAATTACGAATTAAAAAATCAAATTCAAATCTCTCAAATTTACGAAGAGATTGAAAATTCTCAAGTTTATACTTTATCTTTAAAAGATTTAACTTCCGATGTTAGAGATAAATTTGCAAACGAGATATTTAAAGACGACATAAAAAAATTAGATAAATTAATGCATGATATTTATCCCGAGTATAAAGAATTATTTGAATATTTTAATTCAAACGGAATAACTCCCGATTATGATTATAGGCGACTTATGGGCGCTATGGCTTCTCCGATTTTAAGAGAAAAAATTCTTGAAAGAGGAAGAGACGCTTACGATGAAGTTTCGGAAGGTTTAAAAAATGCAAGGCATGCGGGAATGTTTGTTTCAAATAGCGGAATATCGAGTTTGATAGGCGACAATATTAAAAACGCTTTGAATCAATTATATGAAACGGGAAATCCTAAAATAATATTTGAGCTTTTAAGCGATATACAATTTTTATCAAATAACGATATGCCGATAGACAGAAACACTTACGAAAATATTTTTTATAAAATACTTGAAAAATATAAAAGCGGAAATATTCATTTTGAGGAAGAAGAAAAAAAGTTATTTGTGGAATTAGGATATTGGCTAAATTTTAGTATGAGCGATATTTAATTATTGCTTATATTATTTTTTAATAAAAGGCTTCCGTTTATAAGACTTATAACAACAGAAAAAGAATCGTTTGTATAACAATTTATATTTACTTTTAATATTTTTCCATTTTCTGAAGAATTTTTTGCAAGTTCCACTCTTCCATTTTCTTTTCCGAAATTATGATTCGTTATTATATAATAACCTTCGTTTTTCCATAAATAATTTGCATATTTTACGGCGTTAGAAATTGAATTTGAAACTTTATTAAAAGTTAAAATTTTTATTTTTTCGTTTTCTAAATTTTCAATTTTAGGAATAATTTTTAATCCATTAACTTTATTAACAGAAGAGATAACATCGTTTTCTATATTATAAAGTTGCGGATATTCTTTTTTTATTGAAACAAAAAAATAAGTTATTAAAGAAGCTATTATAACGGTTAATGCCGTGATTATAGTTTTATTTTTCATTATCTGATATAACTTCGTTTTTGCAAATTATATTCGCTATTATTTTATTATTCTTTTTTAATTTTAAAATTCCAAAAATAATGTAAATAAAAAATAAAGCGAAAGAAAATGCTGGTCCTAAATTTTGTTTTATCGATATTAATTTTGAAAAATAATCTCCGATAACATATCCGATTATAAGACAAATTAAAGGAACGGCATAAACTAAAAAATTTAATCCTTTTTTTAATTCTTCGACTTCTATTACAACGTTATCGCCTTTTTCCGCGTTTATATTATTTAAAGCTCGTAAAACAATAGGTTTGTCCGAAGAACAAATTGAACAACCTTCGCAACTTGAACTTCTTTGCAATTCTACTTTTGCTATATTATTATCATAGGTTTCTAAAACCAATGCGAATTCTCTTTTCATAATTTATCCTTTTATTCAAATTAAAAATATTATATATAAAAAATCATTTTGTATCAATCGATTTATTAAAATATTTTGCGATTAAAAATATTTCTCTGCTTTCGTCTCTTGAACTTTTAGGTTTAAATATTTCAACCGATTTAAAATATTTTTTAATTTCGTTTTTAAAATCGGACAAATCTTTTCCGTCAAAAACTTTTATAAAAAAATTTCCTCCGTTTTTAAGAACTTCTTTTGTAAGAGAAAATATAGATTTTGCTAAAGCTATTGAGCGAAAATGATTTGTTTCTTTATCGGAAGTAGTATTTGGCATAGCATCGCTTATAACGACATCGAATTCTATATTATTAAAAGTTTTTAAATTCATTTCTTTAATATCGCCAAGCATAAAAGTAAATCTTTGATGAGAAAAAGAATTTGGAATAATATCAACTCCCACAACGAAACCGCTTTTTAAAATTTTATTAAGCATATATTGACTAAAAGAACCAGGAGAGCATCCTATATCCAAAACTCTATCGGAAGATTTTATAAACTTAAATTTATTTTGCGCTTCTTCAAGTTTGAATACGCTTCGCGCTTTATAATTTTCTTCTTTTGCTTTTTTGTAGTAGAAATCTTTTACTTTTTTCATTTTATTTATTTTGAATTATTTTTAAATAAAAAGCAATAATAAATTAAATAAATGTATTGCTTTATACAAAACTTTAATATATACTTCAAAAAATAGTTTGGTTGGTGAAATATGCTTAAAGAACTTTTGAAGCCAGAAATAGAAGATTTGATAGAAGAAGAGCAGTGGGACGATATAAGAGACACATTGATATTATGGCAGGAAGTTGAAACCGCCGATTTAATAACATCGTTAAAGTCAGAATACAAATATAAAATATTTAGCATTCTTCCAAAAGAATATTACACTAAAGTTTTTCCAGAATTAACGGCTATAGACCAGCAGAAAATAATAGAAAATATGAGCGAAAGCGATATTGCAGAATTGCTTGAAAATATAAGTCCAGACGATAGAACATATTTTTTAGAATCTATTCCCGAAGAGATGTCTCAAAAAATATTAAAATTATTAGGAAGCGAAGAGAGAGAAATTGCTTCTTGGCTTTTGGCTTATCCCGAAGGAAGCGTTGGAAGAATGATGACTCCAGAATATATAGCGATAAAACCCGATTGGACTGTAGAAGAAGCTTTTGAATATGTGAGAAGCAATATTGAAGAATCCGAAACTTATACTACTATATATGTTTTAGATTCTAAAAAAACTTTAATAGGTTCGATAGCGATAAGAAAATTATTCTTTACGGATAAAAATACTTTAATATCCGATATAATGAATAATTGCCCTTGTATATCCGCTTACGAAGATAGAGAAGAAGCCGTTGATATAATAAAGAAATATAATTTGCATTCTTTGGCTGTGGTAAACGATAGGCATTCTATGATTGGAATTGTAACTATAGACGATATATTTGATGTCGCTCAAGAAGAATATAGCGAAGATTTTCACAAAATGGCGGGAATAAATCAATTTGACGATAATTTAAAAATCACGCCTATAACCGTAATATATAAAAAAAGAATATTATGGCTTTTAGCTTTGGTTTTTGTAAATTTATTTTCGGGCGGAATAATTAGCGCTTTTCAAACGACTATACAAAAACATATAATATTAGTAGTATTTCTGCCTTTATTAATAGGAAGCGGCGGAAATGCGGGAAGTCAATCTGCGACTTTAGTAATTCGTTCTTTAGCGGTAGGCGATGTAACATTAAAAGATTGGTTTTATATGCTTTCAAAAGAAATGATTGTCGCGTCAATATTAGGATTAAGCATGGCTTTGGGAGGTTATATTTTAGGAATAATTAGAGGAGGGCTTGAAATTGCTTCTATAGTCGCTATGTCAATGTTTAGTATAGTTTTTATAGGAAGCATAATAGGAATTACTCTGCCTTTTATTTTAACTAAATTTAAAATCGACCCTGCGATAAGCGGAGCGCCCGTTTTAACTTCAATTTGCGATATAGCGGGAACTGCGATTTATTGCTCTATAGCTTCTATATATTTTCTTCTTTAAGTTAAATATAGAATTCATTTAAAAAATATAAATTTAACATAATTTTTAACGCTTAAAAATTTGAAGTTTTATAATAAATACTATATAATAAAAATTATATAATGTAATTTTAACAATTTAATAAAAGGGAATAATAATGAGAGAGATAGAAATCGAACTTCATGAAGCGGCTGCTCATAATAAAGCGTCTGTAGTTAAAATATTACTAAAAAATAAAAATATAGATATTAATTTGCCTAATGTATTGGGACTTACTCCTTTAACTCATGCGGCTAAATTAGGGCATATCGAAATAGTAAAAATACTTTTAGACGCGGGAGCGGATATTAATAAACAAGACAAATTATTTATAACTCCTTTAATGAACGCTTCGGCGAGCGGACATTTTGATATAGCGAAATTATTAATTGAAAGAGGAGCGGATTTAAATATAAGCAATGTAAACTGCGAAACGGCTTTGCATTATGCATGTTCGGAAGATTATTTTAATATAATAAAATTGCTTGTTGAAAATAAAGCCAATGTAAATGTTAAAACCGATATAAGTATGACGCCTCTTATGTATGCTTGTCAGAAATCCGATTTTGAAGCCGTAAAATTTTTAATAGACAACGGAGCTAATCTTGACGATGAAGATATGTATGAAGAGAGCGTTTTATCTTATGCAATTGCAAGCGGAAATATCGATATAGTGGAATATATAATAAATAAAGGAAATTTGAAAATTCCAAGATATTCTTTAACGATAGCGGCTATAAGCGGCAATTTATCTTTAGTTCATTATATTCATCAAAGATTAGGAAATAAAAAAGAAAATGTTTTTTCAAGCGCTTTTGTTTCCGCGGCTCATAATGGATTTTTGGATATTGTAAGATATTTCTTTGCAGATTCAAAAAAAGAAGCTCCGAAAGCAATGGCAATGGCCGCATCCGCGGGACATAAACATATCGTAGAATATTTATTAATGAACGGCATCTCGCCTAACGGAGTTTCTGACGAAGGCAAAACGCCATTAATTTATGCAATCGAAATTTCAAATAATGAATTAATAGATATTTTGATAAATTATAAAGCCGATATAAATAAAGCGGATGACGATTATAGAACGCCTTTAATGTATGCGGCTTTTCAAGGAAAGGTTGAAATAGCGGAAAAACTTTTAGATAAAAAAGCGGATATTAAAGCGGTGGACAGCATAGGAAGAAGCGCCATGGTTCATGCTATAATAATGGGAAATATCGATATTATAGAATTATTAAGAAGTAGAGGATATTCTTTAACAAATAAAAGTTCAAATAATATAACTCCTTTAATGTGGGCGATTATATACGATAATTTGAAATCGGTTAAATATTTGATTCAGGATAATATAAAAGTTTTGGACGAAAAAGATGTTAACGGATGGAACGCTTTTATGTTTGCATGCGCAAAAGGTTATTTGGATATCGTTCAATATATATTAAAATTATCTCCGAATATTATAAATAAAAAAAGCAATAATAAAGAAACAGCCTTAATTATAGCTGCAGACAACGGCAAAGCTAATATAGTTCAATATTTGCTCGATAACGGCGCTTTAAATCAAATAGAAGACAAAACCGTAAACGGATTTAGCGCTTTATATTTGGCTTCGGAATACGGACATATAGAAGTTTGCGATATATTATTAAACTATTACGATGAAAAAGGGCGTGAAAAAGTATATAAAGTTGCAAAAGAAAAAGGCGATAAAGAGATACTTAAATTGATTCAAAAGAAATCAAAATAGATTAAAAAATCAAATCAAATGATTAATAAAAAAAATAAAAAAACTTTAGAAAAGTTAGGGACATTAGGAATTTTTTTAACGGCTTTAATTTGGGGATATAGTTTTGTAGCCGTAAAAGTCGTTGTTGAAAAAGTTCCGCCTTTTTATTTAGTCGGTTTTAGAAATTTAATCGGCGGATTATTTCTCGCTATAATATTTTTTAGATATTTTAAAATGACGAAATTAAAAGATATATTGCTTTCGTTTCCCGTTGGAGTAGCTTTATTTTTTGGTTTCTTTTTTCAAACTATGGGAGCGCAATTTATAACCGCTTCAAAAGTCGCTTTTTTTACGGGTTCAAATGTTATATTCGTTCCTTTTTTAGCTTGGATTATTTATAAAAAGCGTCCGCATATATATTCGTTTGTAGCCGCGATAATAACAATAATCGGTTTATATTTTCTTACTTTAGCAAACGGATTAAACGAAGTTAAAATTGGAGATTTATTTGCAATTTTATGCGCGGTAGTTTTTGCGATTCATTTAATTTTGATAGACGCTATAATAGAATATGTAAACGGAATATTAATGGCAATTTGGCAATTAATAATAGCGGGCATAATATCTTTATCTTTCGCTCTTATTACAAAAACTTCGTTAAATATAGAAATTCTTTCAAGAAGCGATATAATATCTTTTTTATATTTGGCTATTGGCGGTTCGGGACTCGCTTATTTGCTTCAAACCGTTTCTCAAAAATATGTTTCGGTAAATAAAACAAGCATTTTATTAAATTTAGAGGCTTTTTTAGGAGCTTTATGCGGAGTTATATTTATGAACGATAAACTTACTTTTAATTTTGTATTAGGCGGAATTTTAGTAATATCGGCAATATTTATTTGCGAGCTTGGAAATAATATAAAATCCGATTAAAAAAATAATCATAAAATTTTAACTATCTCTCTAATTTAAAATCATATTCTATAGGAGCTATTATTTGTTTTACATTAAATACCGTAAAGTCGCTTAATTTTGCAATATTTTTGTAAACATTAGCTTGAGCCACTCTTTCTATATATTGCATTCTTAATATTTCGTTTATTCTATTTCTTAAATAAGCCGACATAACTATATCTTTTGTAGTTCCGTCTTTTAGATTAACCTCTCTAAACTGTCCTACAACCGTATTATTTAATTTTCCATATCCATGCAAGAATTGAACTTTTGTTATTCCTCCGTTATAAGAAACTATAGCGGCTCCAGATATATTTATAGTACTATTATCGGGCGTATAAATTGTAATGTATTCAGGTTTATAACTCATAGGCGCTACGATTAAAATCTCGCCTTTATGCAAACTAAATACAATATTTCCGTTTTTATCAAAAGTATTGTCTAAATATATTGAGGAGTTTTCTTCGACTTTCAATAAAATTCTGTCTTGCAAATATGCAGTTAAAGAAGATGCTTCCGTGATTATAGTATCTCTCGTAAATAATAAATCTCCCAATCTTGCAGGTTTTTGAATCATTTTTTTTGACGCTTGAATTTCAGTCGAACCTTTTACATCTACTTCAAGTTTTACATTTCCTTGAACATCGACAACTTTTATATATTTAGTCGAATTATAATAAGCTTCTATATTTAATGAAATTGCAAATATTAATATCGTAGCTATAATTCTTTTTTTCATTTTTAAAATAAACTCCTATTTACATTTATACTTAAAAATTATCGGAATAAAATTTAATTTTATGATAAGCTTTATTAAGATTTCATTGTATAAAAATATTAATATTCGGGCTTTTTAATTCGTTTCCTTCAAAATTAATCGCCTTTATATAAAAAGTATAATCGCCTTTTTTGAGATTCCATGAAATAGCGCCGTTTTTTAATTCTTCTATATTCGCGATAATCTCTTCGTTGCAATATAATCTCGCTTCCGCAATATTTTTAGGAATATAAGAAGAAATAAAAATATTTTGATATTCCAAAGGCAAAGTGGAATCTATTTTATAAACGGAATTATCGGTTGGCGAAGTTATTGAAATTCTTTCATTTATTTTATTTTGATTATTTATACTATTAAAACTATTAATTTGACTTAAATTATTATAAGCGTAAGTATTTTCTGCCTTTATCCATTCTGAATTTGGTTTTTCTATCTGTCTTTCTTTAATCCAATCGTTATATTCGCTCGGCAAATTAAGAAAAACTTTTTTATCAATACTTCCGTTAGGATTTCTTTTTATATATAAATTATGAACATCGCATTCTTCTTTAGGAACATTAAAAATAGAAAACTCTTCTAATCTTGTCTCTTTACAAAATTCTCCTTTTAATTTTCCGCTGATTAAACAAATTTCTCTCTCTATAATATCTTTAGGCTTATGCCATCTTGTTTCTTTTTGACTTTTATTAAGCATAGAAAATAAATCGTAAAGTATAGGGACCGCTCCGTTTCCTCCCGTTATATTTATCATTTCGCTTCCCTTAAAATCTCCAAGCCATAAACCGACTATATAATCTTTTGTATAGCCAATCGCCCAAGCGTCTCTTGAGCCTTTTGAAGTTCCCGTTTTAATCGCTATAGAAAAAGGATAAACCAATCCTCTATAACTTCTGAAAGAACCCATTCTTGCATTTCTGTCGGATAATATTTTATTTATTAAATATGCGCTTTCTTCAGAAATTACTCTTTTATGAGTGTAGGATTTTTTAGGAAAATAAAATATCTCTCCGTTTTCTTTTTTTAATGAAACTGCAGAATAATGATTTATAAATATTCCAGAATTTGGAAATATAGTATAAGCCGAAGCCAAATCTATAAGCCGAACTTCAGCGCTTCCCAAAACTAAAGAATAACCGTAATAATCGGGATTTTTATCAATACTTCTTAAACCCGATTTTAATAAAATATTTTGAAAATCTTTAAGACTATATTTTGAAAGCCATCTAACCGCGGGTATATTAAGAGAGTTTGCAAGTGCGTCTCTTATCGTAACAGGACCTCTATATTTTCTATCAAAATTTTCGGGTATATAATCTCCTCCTGGCGAGTTTATATAAGTTTTAATATCTCCGATTACAGACGCGGGCGATTCTCCTTTATCGAATAAATAAGCGTATAAAAAAGGTTTTAAAGCACTTCCAGGTTGTCTTAAAGCTATAGCGCCGTTTACAGAGCCGTCCGTTTCTCTGTCGAAATAATCCATCGAGCCTATCATTGAAAGAACTTCTCCCGTTTTAGCGTTTAATATAACGCAGGAAATATTTCTAACATTAAAACTATGAAGAGATTGACTTGCATTGCTTATAACTAACGAAGCTTCTTTTTGCATTTTATAATCTAAAGTAGTTTTTACTTCTATTATATTTGAATATTTTAATTTATCGAGCGAATCTTTTATATACATTACAAAATGCGGAGCTTTAAAAGTATATTTTTCTTTATTTTTATAAATCGTTGTATTTTCGTTTATAAAATTATTATATTCTTCTTCTTTGATATAATTATTATTTTTCATTTGACCAAGAACATATATTTTTCTTAAATGCAATCTTTCCTTATATTTATAAGGATTAAATTTTGTCCCCGATTTTATTATAGATGCAAGAATAACGGATTCGTTTATATTTAAATCTTTAACTTCTTTTTTAAAATACAATTCTGCAGCCGCTCCTATTCCGTAGCAATTATTACCAAAAAAAATTCTGTTAAGGTATTCTGTTAATATTTCTTCTTTAGTAAGATTCTTTTCTAATCGAATGGAATCTAAAGCTTCATAAAATTTATTTATATAATTTCTTTCTCTATTAATAATGCTTTTTGAAAGTTGTTGAGTTATTGTGCTTCCGCCAGAAACAATTTTTCTGTTTAAAAGATTTGAAATAAAGGCTCTTAAAATCGCTTTATAATCTATTCCTTTATGCTTAAAAAAATTTTTATCTTCGGCGCTTATCACGGCTTCAATTAAATTTTGAGGCAAATCGGAATATTTAACTTCTTTATAAAATCCGCCGTATTCTGGAAAAAGATTTGCAAGCAAAATATTATTTCTGTCGTAAATTTTTAATACTCTGCTTTCGTTTTTTTGTAATTCTTCTTTTGAAAAAGGTTTATTAATATATTCTTTTGAGAATTTATATAATTTATAAACTTTAGGAATAAATATTAAACCTAATATAAACGAAGTTAATAATAAAATATATATTATAGTTAATGCAATTTTTTTAATTATATTTTTCATTTTTTGATTATACATTTAATTAATTAAAATATAAAATAATATTATATCAAAAATTATTTGTTGTCAAAAATATTTTAATATTCGTTCTGTAAATTCCGATAAAAAATAAATATTATATGTTGCTTTTTATAAAAATATTCAAATACTACATGCTCTACTGATAGCATCCTCTATCCAATCGCTAATCTTGTATTTACTATTTGAATCCCAATTATATTTTTCTATAACATATCCACTGGAACTATAAAGATTATGATATTCATAAGTGTCTCACCTTCTTTACAAATACTCTCATCCTTTCTTTTCTTTTTAATCCTTTAAGATGCGATTTTAAAGAATTTGGTGATTGGCATATTGAAGCTAGCAGATATTTGCAAATATTATTAAAGTTATCAAAAATATAGATTAAAAATAATTTTTTAATCTATATTATTATGGTATAGTTTTTACATATTTTGAATATTAAATAATTAAAAATATAATATCCTCTTTAATTTTCTTCTATAAGCAACTTATCAAATACCTACACCATCTCCAAATCACACTCAACCAAAACCTTATTATACAAATAATTTAATTCCATCCAATTATCATTAATTATATCTTTCGGAAGCGATTTTATAGTGTAAATATTACTTAATTATCTTCTAACATTATTATTTAAATATTGTATCGCTCTTTCATAGTTTATATTTTCCAAAGCTAAAAGAAATTTAATCGCTTCGCTTTTATAATATTCATTATCATAACATAGAATTTTTGAATATACAAAGGTTTTATCATAATCCATATCTCTATAATAAATAGAAGTTAAACTATTCCATGCTTTGTTATTAATTTCATGAAAATTATTTGATATATTTTTTATTGTTTTTGCCATAAGACTTACCCCCGCACAAATATGACATTTTTATTTTTTATACTTAAATTATCGATATTTGAAAAAAATTATAAAATGACACAAACTATTTACTCATAAAATCAGGCTTATAATCAATAGCGAAATTACATTCATTACATGGATTTATTTTTACTATATTTTTTAATAATTTCTTTCTTAATTTTTTCATTTTTATATTATTAAAAATATGTAAAATACTTTCATTATTAGCATTGCCAAGTGTAAAATTATTGGTTGACATTTTATATTGCAGTTGCTATAATATAAAATAATGTTATATATTTAGAGAGGAAATTATTATGAAAAATCAAAAATATAATAACAAGAAAGTCTATTTAGACCTTAATATATTTATTGATTTAAAATATGATGAGAATGGTAATAATATTATATTAAAGTCAAAAGAACATGGATTTAAATATTATTATTCTTTTGGGCATATATATGACTTTTTATCTGCTGATGAAAATCAATTAAAAAACGAACTAAAAAATATAGAAAGGATTGTTGATAATAATTATATACATTATCTTACTCATAAAAATAAGATATTACCTCAATACAGCTATCCAATATCCAATGTTAATACAATTAATAAAAGTAAATCAAAAATATTAAATAATAAAATTTACGACAATTTAGATCAATATATAGAAAAAACATTACACATAACAAATAGCATAGATAGAGCTAATTTAATAATTGGAATTAATGAATGCCTCAAAATTATTAAAGATGATAATTTATATAAAAAATATAGGAATGATTTGAAAAACAGACAACTACATTTAGATAAATTTAAAAAAATTATAAATGAGAATACTCTCAAATTTTGGAATGGTAATTTATTAGCAATAGCATCTAATATTTTTGACCTAATAGATACAATAGAAAAGAATGACGATATAAAAGACCCTACAAGAATTCCATTTAAAAGAATTACTGGGGATTTTTACCATTGCTTTTTTGCAATTTATTGTGACTACTTCATTACAAATGATAAAAAATTTTTAAGAAAAACAAAATTTATTTATGATTTACTAAATGAACCAATTATACGAAATTCTTCAAAAATTAATTTTATTAAAACTAAAGTATGCAATTTAGAAAAGTTTATAGAAGAATTAAAAAAAGATTGCAATTTATAAATTTTATTGCTATTAATATATTTTACTCATAATTAATCTTCTCAATTCTATAACTCTGCATAACATTTAATTACCAACCAATACTTTCTATATCCCAGCAAAAAGAAATATATTTAAAACTAATATCATATTTTATTTCTCTTGGTAAATATAGTTTTATAGTTTAAATATCTCCGTTATCGTAAACTAATTTATTTTTTATAAAGAATTATTAATATATTCCTCAATGCCTTTTGTTGAAGTCTTCCATGTTATGCCATGTTTTCTATTCTTTACATCGCAATATTTAAAGAAAGGTATTGGTTTTGCCAAAAATTGAAGAACCTCTTAATAATCTTTAAATAATTAACTTGACAAATTATATAAAATAGCATATAATATATCATGTAATTATTTCTTATAGAAAATGTGGAATGTATTATAAAACTTATATTTATAAAAAAGGAGATTGCTTTTTATGTGTAATTCAAATATAGAGATAAGACCTGCTTTATTAGTTTATTTTGGAGATAAATATGCTGAAAATAATGATAACGAATATATGGAATTAAACGAAGAGATTAATTTTGCAGAGTTATTAAAAGAACATAAAGAAAGATATAGGGAGTATAGCACTCTGGGTTATACCCCATCCGCTCAAGTTATTATATCTAATATAAAGTTTAATAATAAGGTTAATTTCGTAGGTTATTTTGAAAACATAACTTTCAGGAATTTAATATTTGAAGATGAAGTTAATTTTTCAGCTACATTTAGAGGTGAATTTTTATTTCAAAATATTATTTTTAGGAAAGATGTTTATTTTGATAGAGCTTATTTTAGACATAATGAATACATGGTAAGTAATAATAGAACAGAATTTGATAATGTAAGATTTGAAGGTAATACTAGTTTTAATGGCTTTAATTTACAGTTAGAATATCAACACTTTATTTTGGAGACAGCTAACTTTGCTTGTAAACCGACAAACCTTGAGCATATATTAATGCATGACGATTTTAATAGGCAAGTAGACATTATAAATAATAGGAATTATAATTAATTACAATTTATACTTTATTCTCCTATTGTTTCAATAAACATATAATAAAATTTTTTTACATTTTAAAATATTTGTGGCTGTAATTTATTATAATTTTATATGTAAGGATATACTTATGAAACAATCAAAACTTGTTTATACACAAGAAGAATTATTAGAGCTAAAAAAATTAGCAAAAGATATATTAGAAAATATAGATAATATGGAATTAGAAGAGATAAAAAAACAATATTTATATATGTCAAATCAACCACTATTCCATGTTGATTATAGAGTTAACCAACAGAACACATAAATAATTTGAAAGAGGAAAGTAAAAAAGATTTTATATCATATTTTAAACTCGGACTTAATATGTTAATAACTAAAATAAATAATTATGGTTTTATAAAGCTTATGGAGGATAATAAAAATTGATTATTAGTTTATATTATAATTTGTTTTAAAATAAATGATATTATTTTTTAGAATTTTTTACTTGACTTTTTTATTTTTTATAGTATATTATGTATAGATAATAAAAAATATAGGAGGCTGCTTATAGGAAAAATTTGAAACTAAATTTTATATTATATATATTTTACTATAAGAATATTTTAAACTATAAGGAGAATTTTATGATAAAATTCATAAAGAACAAAGTTAATGATTTTATATCATGGATTAAGAAAATTAAGGATGGTATAATCTCATTTTTTGTTAGAAATAGAAGAGAAATTGAATCAAGCTTATTAGATTTTGCAACAAAGATTATAGAAATACGAAAAAAAGAACTAGCTAATTAATTAGCGTTATCATTAATAAAAATATTGCAGTATTTTATGAAGCTCTATGACTAAAGCCAGTTATGGGGCTTCTTATTTTTTAATACTAATCCTTTAAAAAATACCTTATATATCTTATACCTATCGCTCTCTATAACTCCTATAAATTTCTTCTTTGGATTTTTCATTTTTCTATACTGCGATAATTTTAAATATTTCCACCATATATCGTAATAATTGGCTACTTTCGTATTAATCCAGGGTTTATTAGCTCCCGCATAATGATAAACTTTTGGATTTTTGAAAGATGCTTTTATTATTTCTTCGTTATAAAAAGCATCGTTAAAAGGTTGTTCATAATCTATATCGCAAAAAACATTATACGATGGCTCTAAGTAATTTATTAAGTTAGAATATTTTTGTCCAATTACGGCATTTAAAATATCCTGGTCTGCATAAGGCGGATTTGGAAATCTATTTAAAAAATCAAACATTTTTTCAAATATATTAAGTTCGTTTGCAAGTTTTATATTTACTAAAAATAAACCCGTATTAAAATAAGGATATTCCAAAGCGTCATTTTTAAAATTTTTAAAATCATCAATTTTATAACAATGAGATAATATACTTTTTCTATGTTGCATAGCCAAAGGTTCAACGATTACGGAAGCAATTTTTTCTTCGGTTAAATTATCGTATGTAATTGATAAATCAGTATCAATAATCATATCGCCGTCTATATAAAAACATTTATCAACATATTCGGGCAATATCTTAAACATTAATAATCTGTAATAAGCGGCTAAAGACACATAAGGTATTTTGTTTTTTGTAATATCTATTTTATCAAAAATATTTATAAGTTCAAAATTATATTTATTTTTTAATTTTAAAATCGTATTAATCTCATTGTCGCTAAAATCTGTCGTAAGTAAGAAAAATCTTGTTATTCTCGATTTATTAATATTAGTTAAAATTGAAGTCATGGCTATGGTTATAGGAACAATAAAATTTTTATCTCCGCATAATAAAAAATTAATATATTTATTCTTCATGATTTTTCTCCTTAAATAAATTATTTAATTGTCCAAATATTAAATATGTTAAATAAATAATATTTCTTCATATTTTCTATAATTTTAATTTTCAGAATTGGAATAAACGAAAAAATATAATATTTTATCTCTTCGCCAAAAAATTCCTCTTTTCGCAAAATAGGAATAAATGAAAGCAAATAATATTTTTTTCCTTTGTTTTTAATAAACCATCTTTGAATAACATAAACCGCTTTATCTTTATGATTAGCGTCTTCATACGCTCTCAAAGATTTAAAATATTTTTTATCATTATCGCTCGGGTTATTAATCAAAGTATTTAACCAATTTGTAACTTCTTCATTTCCAATAAATGTTTCTAATTCCCAAAAACAATTTTTAGCGATTTTAGAAAACTCTACAATTCCCTCCGAAATGTATTCGTATATTTCCATCCGTTTTTCTTCATATTTGCTCGGAATTGAATAAACAGGTTTTGAGGCGACTATATTTTTTATCGGAGGCTCGGGCGAAGTAATTAAAAATTCAGTAAAATTCCAATCTAAAATTTTACTCTTTTCTTTTTTCTCAAAAGATTTCGCTTTATATTGATTCGATTGATATACTATATTTTCAAATAATCTCCAATAATAACCAATAATATTTTCCTTGCCTAAAAATAAACTGATTATTTTTTGAGAAGTCTTAAATAAACTTCCCGTATCTACTATTCCAATATTATCTTTATCAATATCAAATTTTTCTATATATTCTTTATAATTTTGATATTCTTGTTTTGCAAGATTTTTATATATTTCAATATTATCTAAAATAAATTTATAACCTTTGAGTAACGAAATTTATATTTGGAGTATTCTTTTGTAAATATTCGTCTTTATCTTTATAATATTCCAAAACCGATTTTACCGAATCTCCTAAATTATAATATTTAAAATCTAAAGCTATAAGATAATAAATAATTCTTGGAGCGTATATGTAATGCGTTTTTATATATTCTGGTTTTATTATATCAAATACTTTTTTCAAACTATATCCGTCTCTTGCCACAAAAAGAACTTCTTTAATATTCTCTTTTATAATTTGTTTTTTAACCCAATTCATATAAGAAAATACGGATGGACCTCCGTATATAAATCCAAAATTTCTCCAATAATTATTTTCTTTATTTTTATCATTTTTATTAAAATAACTAAAAGCGGATAATCCGAGCATAATTGAAACGCCAATATTATTTTTATTTTCATGCAATAATTTTTCCGCTCTTATATTATCTTTCAAAAAAATATCAATTATCTTTTCTATAAAAAATGCATCTATTCCGTATAATCTTGCATTTTCAAAATCCGAATGATAATCATCTCCTAAATGCATTATAGTTGAAGGTTTTACATTTAAATCGTTTATAATGTATTTATATAAATTAGCTGAAGCTTTCGTAAGCATTAAATCGGAAGACAAATATAATTTATAATAATTCGTATAATTATTTTTTATAAGTATTTTTTCTATAACTTCTTTAGGCAAATACATATCGGATACAATTATAATTTTTTTACCCAAGCTCAAAGCGTAATCGTATATTTCTTTATTTTCTTTATGTGTCGTTAATATTCTCTCTTCCAATTCTATTTCAATTTCTTTAAATCTTTTATATTTATCGTCAATCTCTTCATAGATTTGGTTTAATGTTATCTCCTCATAATCTATATATTTTCCTCTTGCCAATTTTTCCGCCATTATTCGATTTTTATGAAATCCTTTAATTTTGTATAATTTTTCAATATGCAAAAATAAATCGGTAGGCTTTACATAAGGACGAATTAGTAAAGTGTCGAATATATCGAAAGAAATAATATCATGCTTCTTTATCTCTTCGTATATATTAATTTTTTTAGAATTATATTTTTTAACTACCGAAAATTTTATTCCAAATATTCTCCAAATTTTATATCTGTAATCTTCGCTATAATTAAATATTTTATCAATAATACTCATTTTAATCCTACTTTAATCTATTCTAAAATTTAAATTTCAATCCTAACAAGTTTAAAAAAGTAATTTTCTTACCTTCAATCTTTTTTGTATTTATAGAAAATAATCGCCTCAAAAAATTACTCAAACTTATTACAATTATTTTGTTGAAACATTCTTTATTTTTTATAACAATTCTAATGCCGAATAATTTAATTATTATTTTGTAATCTATAAAAATTATATAAAAGAAATATGGCGAAAGTTTATAATTCAATTCTTCTAAATTATTATTTTCTATTTCGTTATATTTTTGCAAATGCCAATATTGATTAATAATAGATTTATCAAAATATTTTTCAATTATTTTTATATATTCTTCATTGTTATTTTTTATCTTTTCAAATAGATAATTATATTGATTATAATAAATTTTAGAAAATAAAAATCCATAAGCTATATTTGATTTTACTTTTACCAAAAAATTATAAAATTCGTCAAGCGCTATTTTTGTGCTTCTGCATAAATAATCGTATTTATCAATATCTATTTCATTTGTATTTTTATTGCTTACTCCAATATCGGCATAATAAATATATAAAGGTTTTTGAATTACTTTATAAGATTTTGCAAAATAAAAAGCGATTAAACATTGAAGCATATCTTCAGCGTTCATAATTTGTATATACGAAATATTTTCAATAAGTTTATCTATTATTCTTCTGTGAAAAACTTTATTCCACATATTGTGAGATATTTTTTGATTTATAACTTCGTTAAGCAAGAACTCTAAATTAATATTAAATCTATTTGTCGATAAAGCCCAACTAATAAATTTGGTTTTATCGTTTGAAATTACTTTAGTTCCAAAATTGATAATATCATAATCTTCTTTAGAAACTATTTTATATATTTCTTCGCAAGCGTTAATTTCAATTTCATCATCGCTATCGACATACATAATATATTTTCCCGTAGATGCGATATTTCCTGTTTTTCTTGCTTGAAGTAAACTTTTATTTTCGCTATGTTCAATATATTTTATTCTATTATCTTTTTTATGATATTCTTCAATTATTTCTTTACAATTTCCTTGAGAGCAATCATTAACGATTATAATTTCAATATTCTTAAAAGTTTGATTGACTAAACTATCTAAACATCTTCTTAAATATTTTTCCGTATTATAAACGGGAACGATGATTGAAAAATAAAGATTATTTTCTATATTTCTATAATTATATATATCATTAAGTTCTTTATTTATATAACCTAAATTTATACTTGGCATTTTCTTTTTGAAAGTGATTTTTATAAACAAAATCTTTATTATTACATATTTATCGGTTTCGTATTTTTGAAAGAATTTAATCATAACAAAACCTCCGCTATAGAATAAATCGGAGTAGATAATTTTTCACGCCAAAGAAAGCGTTTAAATGTTTCAAATAATTCTTTAGTTTTGCAATGAAAAATCCGCCGAAAAAATTTATAATGCGGCGTTAGTGTAGTGTAGTGTAGTGTAGTGTAGTTGCAAACTAAACATATATAATTCCTACCTTATTTTTTAATGAATAAATTTTAACATATTAATAAAAAATGTCAATAGTTAAAATTTTATTATTCTTATTAATTAATTTTTTACCAAATGCTTTTATTAGGTTTTCTCAATTCTGGCTCGTCATTGCTTGGAATAACTTTTTTTAATTCGCTATATAATCTCTTCTCTTCTGAAGACAATTTTTTATTAACATCGATATTAACTATTACAAGCAAATCGCCTCTAACTCCTCTATTTAAGTTTGTAGCTCCGCCTCCTTTTAATTTGAAAACTTGTCCGCTATTTGTTCCCGCTGGAATTTTTATTTTTACTTTTTTCTTATCCAAAGTTTCTATAAGTATATCTGCTCCCAAAGTCGCTTGAACTATATTAATTCCTACTTCGGTTATCAAATCAATTCCGTCTCTTATAAAATATTTATGAGGCAAAACATTAATATATAAATATAAATCGCCTGGAATTCCTCCCGCAATAGTTTCGCCTTCCTTTGAAACTCTAAGTTGAGTATTATCGTCTATGCCTTTTGGAATATTAACTGAAATAGTTTTAGGTTTTTTAATAGTTCCAGCTCCTCTGCAATTTTTACAAGGCGTTGTAACTATCGAACCGCTTCCATGACATCTACTGCAAGTTCTTCTAACGCTAAAAAATCCTTGCGAACTTCTTATCTCTCCGCTTCCGCCACAAGTCGGGCAAGTAGTTGTTTTTGTTCCTGGCTCAGCTCCGCTTCCATGACAAATATCGCAAATATCGTTTTTGTCAAGTTTAATTTCCATTTTCTTGCCAAATACCGCATCTTCCAAAGAAAGATTAATATCGTATCTTATATCGTTTCCTCTTCTCTGCCTTGTAGAGCTTCTGCTTCCAAATCCGCCGCCGAAGAAAGAACTAAATATATCGTCTAAATCGCCAAATCCTCCGCCTCCAAACATCGAAGAAAAATCAAAACCGCCTCTTCCATAAGCGTCCGCAAAATCGCTATGAACTCCTTGAAATCCGAATTTATCGTATTGAGAGCGTTTTTTTTCGTCCGATAATATTTCGTAAGCTTCCGTAGCTTCTTTAAATTTTTCTTCCGCTTCTTTATTTCCAGGGTTTCTGTCGGGATGATATTGCATCGCCAATTTTCTGTAGGCTTTCTTTATCTCATCCACATTGGCAGTTTTTGAAACTCCCAAAACCTCGTAGTAATCTCTTTTATCAGCCATTTATAAATATCCTTTTTAACTTAAATTAAATAAAAATATAATTATACTTTAAATATTCCAAAAAATCTTTTAAAAATTTCAAACTTCTTCAAAAAACATAAAACTATTTACAAACATTAAAACTCCCGCCGCAATCCAAACCGATTTAGTTCCAAATTTATTCGTAAATAGTGAGCCTAAATAAGCGCCTAAAGTAAAAAATAAAATTATAGTTAAATATATAAATCCATTTTTTACGCTTTTAATATGTTCTTCTTTTTTATTTTTATTTTTTCTAAATAAATAATTAAATAAATGTTCCGAAGCAGAACGCAAATTTCCCGTGCACATAGTCGAAACATAGGAAAGCCCTTCTACTTTATTAAAAGTTGTCATATGAACCGCGGATATAAAAGAAACGGAACTAACCATTAAAGCGTTTGGGAAACTTCTTGAAAACATTCCAACCATAAAAAGTATAATCGTATTGATTAATAAAATAATATAACCCCATTCTATTATATGCTTTTCGTTTGTAATTTTTTTTATAAATTGAGCGAACCAAATTCCGCATATAAAAGACAATATTGGAAACAGACAATTTATAGCGTCATAAAATTTGCCTTTCGCTAAATTCATTGCAAGAAATATTATATTTCCCGTTTGAGCGTATGCAAAAATTCCGTCTTTCGTTATATAAGTATAAGCGTCTACATAACCGCAAACCATAGAAAGCATTGAGGCTATATATATAGTTTCCAAAGTATGAATTTCTTTCTTCTTTTTTAGAAAAGATAAAATATTTTTTTTCGATTTACTTTTTCTTGAAATATTCTTTTTTAATAATTTATTAATCAAAATCAAAACCTTTATAATTGATTTGTATAATTATATATCAAAGAACAATATAATCAAATAGGCGGCTAAAATTATTTATTATTTTTTAACCGCCAAATGCTTTATATTCAACTTTTACTTTTTATCATTATCATCCACAACCTCGTAATCGGCATCTACAACGGATTCGTCTTTTCTTCCCGTATCTTCCGTAGTTTCATTTGCCTGACTTTGTTGTTCGGTTTGTCCTCCCGCTTGCTGTCCTTGTTTATAAAGAGTTTCTGACGCTTTACTCCAAGAAGCCTGAAGTTCATCCGTAGACTTTTTAATATTATCCGTATTATTTGATTCTATTGCCGATTTTAAAGCCGACACTTTAGATTCAATTTCGGATTTATCAGAAGGCTGTAATTTATCTCCCGATTCTTTTAATAACTTTTCCGTTTGATAAATCATATGGTCCGCGTTATTTTTAGCTTCAACTTCTTCTTTTTTCTTTTTATCTTCTTCCGCATGTTTTTCGGCGTCTTGCACCATTCTGTTAATTTCCTCTTCGCTCAATCCGCTTGAAGATTCTATTCTTATTTTCTGCTCTTTTCCCGTTCCCAAATCTTTAGCCGATACATGCACTATTCCGTTAGCGTCAATATCGAAAGAAACATCTATTTGAGGAACTCCTCTCGGCGCTGGCGGTATTCCAACCAAATCAAATCTGCCAAGCTCTCTATTATCGTTAGCCATTTTTCTTTCGCCTTGTAAAACTCTTATAGTTACCGAAGGCTGATTATCCGCCGCCGTTGAAAATACCTGATTCTTATGCGTAGGAATCGTTGTATTTCTATTTATTAAAACAGTCATTACGCTTCCTTCCGTTTCAATTCCCAAAGAAAGAGGAGTTACATCCAAAAGAAGAACATCTTTAACATCGCCTTTTATTATTCCGCCTTGAACTGCCGCTCCCATTGCAACCGCTTCGTCAGGATTTACGCTTTTATTCGGCTCTTTATTAAATACATTTTTAACGGTTTCTTGAACTAAAGGAATTCTCGTAGAACCTCCAACCAATATAACCTCGTCTATATCGTTTAAAGTTAAGCCCGCATCTTGCATAGCTTTTTCGCAAGGAATTCTAGTTTTTTCAACTAAATCTCTTATAAGCTCTTCAAATTTAGACCTAGTTAAAGACACATTCAAATGTTTAGGACCGGATGCATCCGCCGTCAAATAAGGCAAATTGATATCGGTTTGTAATGAGCTTGAAAGTTCTTTTTTCGCTTTTTCTGCGGCTTCTTTTAATCTCTGTAAAGCCATTTTATCGTTATTTAAATCAATGCCTTGTTCTTTTTTGAATTCGCTTATAAGCCAATCGATTACCGCATGGTCGAAATCATCTCCTCCCAAATGCGTATCTCCGTTTGTGCTTTTTACTTCAAATAAACCGTCAGCCAATTCCAATATAGATATATCGAAAGTTCCGCCTCCCAAATCGTAAACGGCTATCTTTTCGTCTTTCTTTTTCTCTATTCCATAAGCCAAAGCGGCTGCGGTAGGTTCGTTAATTATTCTCAAAACATTAAGCCCAGCTATTCTACCCGCGTCTTTTGTAGATTGTCTTTGACTATCGTTAAAATAAGCTGGCACGGTAATGATAGCGTCCGTTACCGTTTCGCCTAAATATTCTTCCGCCGTTTGTTTCATTTTTTGAAGTATTCTCGCGCTTATCTCTTGAGGAGTAAAATTGCCTTCTAAAGTTTTTATTTTTACTTTTCCATCTTCTTCTAAAACGGTATAAGGCATTCTCGAACGCTCTTCGGTTACTTCATTATAAGTGTTTCCCATAAATCTTTTTATTGAAAATATAGTATTTTCTGGATTCGTTACCATTTGGTTTTTAGCTGGTTGTCCGACTAAAACCTCGCCTTTATTGGTAAAAGCGACTATTGAAGGAGTGGTTCTATTTCCTTCGCTGTTTGTTATAACTACGGGTTTTCCGCCTTCCATTATGGATACGCATGAATTCGTAGTTCCTAAATCTATTCCTATTATTTTACTCATTGTATTATCTCCTTAATTAATAAAATTTTAAATTTTGCATTCTAAACTAAAATTAAAACTAATCTTTTGTCAGAACGCTTACAATATATTCTGTGTGACCGTTTCCTAAATGAGAAGTATTAAGGTCAACATTTATTACTTCCCTATTTTCAATATGCTTATTAATTTTATCCGTTAAATCTTGCAAAACGGTATTAATATGCTGTCTGTCTGCAGCTTTCGGCTCGTAATAAGCTCTAAAAAGTTGAATATGTGCC
>ERZ1673700.1245-NODE-1245-length-26497-cov-101.539104_pt1 | contig 26497 bp, 19 predicted proteins | sample MGYA00580230_ERZ1673700 | MGnify/ENA primary metagenome ERZ1673700 (study PRJEB41218, sample SAMN15661782) | gut metagenome | host: Homo sapiens | place: Canada: London | collected 2015-08-20/2019-03-30 | study: EMG produced TPA metagenomics assembly of...
ATCTGGTGTTCTGGAACCCATTCTCATCGGCGTACTTTTGCAGGATAAGTTTTTGGTTCTGGATACTGTTGGAGTCGCCCTCCAGATTATCATCTCGGGACAGACGGCAATAGAGCGCCGTGATCTTTTGGTTTGGCTGTAACATATTGACCTCCTTCATAAAATGCCAAACCGATTGAGAGATTGCAACCATACAATACCCTCAATCGGTTTGTTTGTCTATGCGAACCTGTTTTTCAGGCGGAAATATTTTTTGCGTCCTGCTCCAGGTCGATGACCTGTTTCATAAGATCGACCGTAGATTGCGTTCCTCCGAAACTGAATTCCGCGAACACAATGTACTCTCTGCCGCATACATGCTGTCGGCGGCTTTTTATAATCTTGCCGTCCCTTTCTTCCACTGCGGTATCCCGCACTGCCTTGGCAGAGGGAATATCCTCATCTCCATGCTTTTCTTCACTGTAGGAGCGGGGACGCTCATTGTATTTGAATTTATACGCCATATCGTTCCTTTCCCCTGACGCTACAGTCAGGCAACAAAAATAGCAGACCGTTACATGGTCTGCTGCTGTGTTTGTTCTGCCTGCTGATCTTCGGTCCACTGCTGTTCTGTAGATGATTGCTCATCCTGTGTGAGCACCATGGCTACGCCGGCCACCAGTCCGATGACAGCGCCGATATTTTTGGCTTCCTGTTCTGCCTGGATACGGCGGTAACGTTCCTCGACATCTTCGTTACCATCATCCAGTAACGCTCCAGTTACCGCCAGACCATACAGTCCAGCGTGGAGCGGCTTCATAGAAACAGGTTGCGGATGTTGCTGACCACTGTCGCTGTGCCATACCCCATCCCCAGCAGTGCCGCCACGATGAGCAGTACCAGTACGATCCATTTGGCCACTACAATCAGGTCGAAGTCCGGAAGCCAGTCCAGCCATTTGCAGGAATGCTTTTCTTTCTTCTTCCCAGCCTGTTCCAGCAGAGTGGTCATCTCCGTCAACGATTTCTGGATCTCCGCCATGCTGTTCTGCACCGCTGTCAGGTCTGTGTGTGATCTCAGGTTCGGAAGATACTCCCGCATTCCACGCACTTCCCACCCGATGGATTCTGTCTTCTGTGTCAGCATCGTCAGAGCCTCCGGCAGCGGACACTGGATGACAATGGGCGTGATCGGTGAACTCGACTCCCGCGCTGTCGGCTGCGGTGAAGGCTCGGGCCGGTTCAGGGCCATGAGCTCGTCCATAGATAATTTCTTCTCTGATCCTGAATTCATATTCCATGTTCTCCTTTAGATATTTGTCACCGAACAGCAAACGGTCCCGACACTGCCAGCCACTCGGCGTGGTATGGGTGATATTCTTTCGGGACTTTTCCCAGCGAACCTTGTAGCCCTCGCTCTCCATCAGCGCAATGAACTCCTCGCGGTTGGAAGCGTGGCGCATACAGTCATTGATGATATTCATGAGCTGCAGCTTCTTGCTCTGACCACGGGCCGCCGTGTGATACTCTCCGATGGTCATAGTCTTTGTTTTCTGCTTTTGTTCCCTGGGTTGAAATACAGGAAGTGAAAACTCCTTGCAGACCATGTCGTTGCGTTGCCGCAGTTCCTGGAGCTGCTCCTTTGCGATATGCAGTTTCCGTCCGGTATCGAAATTGACCGAGTTGATGAGGAAGTGGGAATGGATGTGCTCACGGTCTGTGTGGGTGCAGACCAGAACTTCGTATCCCTCATAGTACTCGGCCAGCTTCAGCGCGGCCGCGTGAGCGGTGACCGGGTCGACTGCTTCGCCTTTCGGGAAGCTCTGTACCATGTGATAGAACAGTACACCGTCCGTCTTGTGGTAGAGCCGCTTGGTGGTCATGAAATCCGCGTAGACAGATTCCGGCTGACAGTTGATACCTGTGACCAACTGCTGCCCCTCGAACTCGGTCTTTTTATCCTGCATGGTATACCGCATCACGGCGCTCATGCATCCGGTGGTCTGGCCCCGCTTGTAGTTTGTGAAGCTGATGATAGCCATAGCTTACCAGCGCTTTCGTTCAAGGATCATCCGAACGGCACCACAGAGTTCAGAGAACGCCCGACATACGCTTTCCAGATCGATCACGGTCACTCGTCCCATGTGCGCCAGGGTGACGAGCTGGTTCAGATTTCTGCCGATGGACTTCAGCTCCTTCAGCACTTCTTTCAGGCCGTCGATGACCACCACCTGCTTTCCCAGGCAGCAGGCAGTGACGTAGTCGCTCATGGACATCCCGGACTGCTTCGCCAACTCCTTGATGGCCTCCCGGTCTGTGGACGCCATGCGGGTGCTGAATTTAACATCTTTTTTCATGTCGTTTCCTCCAAATCGTAGATAAAGTGGGTCCGGGCTTCTGCCCGGAATTCATGCGGAAGTCGGGCAGCGGCGTTGCCGCAGACCAGACAAACGCGATGCTGGCCACCTCCAAGGAGGTGATTTCCCTGCACCGAACACCCGCGCTCCGCTTTCGGCCACAAATGGCCACAAACGGCGTTTCTTTTTCCCTGCGGGTGTTTACTCGCCATGCCCGGCAATCTCCCGCAAATCGCCGCACAGCGCCCCAACAGGGTCAACAGGGGCGACCACAGGTACACCCTGGGCATCGTCACTTTCGGCACGGCGCAGCTCGATGAGCCGCTTCCCGTTGCTGCGGCGCACCATACCGGAAATTCCGATTTTGCTTATCGCGTCAAGGTTTTGCAGGATCAGGCGGGACACTTTCTTAGGCGAGATACGCTCCATACCGACAGGGTCGATTTTTTCAGACAGCTCTGTGGGAGTGCCGATAAATTTCGTACGGTCGCGCATCAGTTCAGAGACCAGATAGGTGATCCGGTCGCCCAGTAGCTCCGGCTGCGTTCTGCTGTCTGCTATCATCTCCCACACGTTTTCAACGTTGCGTTCCAGAGACAACTCCCGGTATTCAATGTCACGACCGATGCAGGAGAGCTTCGCCTTACCGCTGCCGCGCCGATCTTCCACCAGAGTAAAACTGGAATCCACCGCCCCGCTGATGGCTGTCGTACCGGAGATGCGGTTGAACACATCATCGGCAGTTTCCTTTCGCAGATGATGGATCAGCAGGATGGCGATGCCGTGCTTGTCCGCCAGCCGCTTCAGCACGGACAGGTCCCGGTAGTCATTGGCGTAGGTGGCATCGTGGACGGGGCGGACCATCTGCAGCGTATCGACGAGGACCAGAACAGTATCCGGGTGAGCTACGAGGAAGCCCTCCACCTGCTCCTCCAGCCCCTGGCCGATGGGAGCGCACTCCGTACAGAAATGGACGCTGTCCGGCGCGTCCTCTGTGATCTCGAAGAGGCGGTTCTGGATGCGAAGGACGGAGTCCTCCAGGCAGAGATAGAGGGTGGTGCCCTGCTTCACGCTCATTCCCCAGACCGGTTCTCCCTTGGCCACCGTCACCGCCAGCCACAGGGCCAGCCAGGACTTGCCCACCTTGGGTGAACCCGCCAGGATATGCAGACCCTGAGAGATCAGCGTGTCCACCACAAAATTGGGCGGCTCCAGCGGACGGTCCATCAGCGTCCTACCGTCCACCGTGGCCAGAGGACGGTCCATTTTGTTGCTCATAGTCAGTACCTCCAATTCAAAATATCTGAATACAAAAATCTCCCACCTCGAAAGAAGTGGGAGTAGTATTCTTTTAGAGGAGCAGTGCCCACAGGACTTTTGAGCATCCCCTTGCCCCTCTGCTTGTATTGTGGTGGAAAAGATGGTATCCTGATAAAAAGCATGGACAGATTAAAAATCAAGTAGGACAAATTATTGCAGAGGAGGGGGGCAGCGGAAATGGAGGGGAGCATCATATTCTATACCTACGGCAGCACCTTGGAGCTGAACGGGCAGCAGTTTGAGGCAGGCAGGCTGACCGAAGATCTGCTGAATCTATCACCGGATGACTACCACCCCCTGCACGAACGGATGGTGCGCATCCGTACCCTTATGGACATCTACGAGTATGTCCGCAAGAGTGAACTTTGGTGGAAACTGAATGATGAGATGGAGCAGCTCTGTCAGGAACTTCGCCGATATACTGTGTTCCGCTTGCTACCGGACGATTGCTATGACGCTTTCTTTTCGGTGATACGGGAGATCACAGGACAGTTCAGCTTGTTTCCTCCCGAGGAGCACAGCCTTTCAGAGGATGATCAGACAAAACTTCTCAGCGCCTCAGCGGAAGAATTCTTCCAGAGCGATGATGGGGACAGCGATCCTGAAATCTCCTTGGGACTGCTGGATCTGTTTCGTCGCAGAGAGGGCAGCGAGGAAAAGGGCGAGTTGTTTTATTACGAGATGTTTCGCCTCCTGGGAGCGTGCGAAGATACCTGGAGTGCCTACAAGAAATACATCGACCGCTACATGATGTATCTTCACGACATCCGTGCCTTTGTTCCTACCATCCGGAATTTCATCAAGTTTATCCTCTCCACACTCACGACCAATGGGCCGGAAAGTTATGCGGCAGCGCTCTATGGTTTCTATAACGATGATCGCACCGCAGAGAAGCTGATCGTCAACCCCATCACTTACCACGGGGACTGCTACAGGAGACACGATGAATATATGCTCTCCTATGTCCCGCGGGAGCTGCCGGACGGCTCCATGGCCATCTGTCAGGAGCATGTGACGGACAGCTTACAGGCGCTGATGAAGGCAGACTATATGCTGGCCCTGAATAGCGGACACAACATCCGCCGCTGCATCATCTGCGGGAAATACTTCATGCTGAAGAGCGGCGTCCACGCTTTGTACTGCGAAGGGGCCTGTCCCCACGCTCCTGGCTACACCTGTCGGCAATTTGGCACGGTGGAAGTTCAAAAGGAACTGGCAAAGAACAACCCTAAGGTGAAGGCCAAGCTGACTGTCTTTTCCAGGATCACGAAGGATATGCAGCGGGGAGCTATCTCTCAGGAGGATGCCAGAAGAGCCAAGGATCATGTGCGAGACCGGCTCTACGATGCGCTGCGCAGCCCGGATATCTCTGTTGAGGAGTTTTCTGAACAAATATCTACTGCGCAAGTGTATGAATATTGCCGCATCACCAGAGTGAGCAAGCCCCGAGGGCGTCCACCGAAAGCAAAGGCGGGTGGGACCCATGACCAATGAGAAACTGGTCCGCCGATATTACGGCGGTGATGAGCGCGCGCTGGAGGAGTTGTACCGCAGGAATCTCGGGCTGATCCGGCGCATCGCCCGGGAGACTGCCAGAGAGTTCAACTGTCTGCATATGGACAGGGAAAGACCGGGAGAGTTGTCCGGCTATACGAAAACGATTCTGGAGGATCTTTGCGGCGAGGGTGCGTTGGAATTTCTGACACGGGTCCAGAGCAGAGAATACGATGAGAGCCGTGCTGTGCTTGCCACCTACCTGTACCCACATCTGAAAGGCCGGATGACCCGTTGGCTGGAGCAACATATCGGAAATCTTTCTCTGAGCAAGCACGAGATGGATGCTGTCCGGCAGGCACAAAGGCTATATCATTCAGGTCAGTTCAGCATCGAAGAGATCGCGGAGAAAATGGATGTCCTTCTGGAACAGGCTGTCAAGCACATCCGTTACAACACCCATTTTGTTGGTGTCAATGATCTTGTCCCTGGGAGCTATGACGGTGATCCCTTTGAGCGGCTGATACCTGGGAATCTCTCTGCTTCTGCGGAGCAGGTCGTGTATCGAAAAGTCTGCATTGAGCTGCTGCAGGAACTATTTGATGCTCTCCCGAAGAAGGACAGGGACATCCTCGGAAAATTCTACGGCGTATTCGGATTTGAAAAAACTTCGCTGAAGGAAATCGGCATGTACCACATGATGAAGGAGTCCGCCGTGGAAAAGGCAAAGGAGCGTGCTGTCACAAAGCTGAAAAAAGCCTATCCGGGTAGCAGGCTGCAGATCTGGAGGAATGTTCATCGTATGATACGCAGACCGATCCTGCCAGCGAAGGATGACAGAGCACTGCGGCGCAGCTTCACGACTTCGACCCTACGAAATCAGGAGTCTGGAAGATCGTAGTTTCGATACAGTCTGGTGAGAATTTTGCGCAGACAGGAGACCGCAACAGTCCCCTTTAGGACATGTTTAGAAAAAATAAAGAGTCATACTCGCTTTTTTATACGTTCCGTGCTATAATGCAGGAAAACACGAAAGGCCGGCAACTATGGCTACACATATTTTAGTCGTCGATGACGAGACTGCGATCGCAGATCTGGTGGAGGTCTATCTGAAAAACGAAGGCTTCACCATCCACAAATTCTATAATGCCTCCGACGCCCTGGCTTGTGTGCGGACGACACGCTTGAATCTGGCGGTGCTGGATGTGATGCTGCCGGACATGGACGGCTTTACCCTCTGCCAGCGCATCCGGGAGGACCACCTGTTCCCCATCATCATGCTCACCGCAAAGGTGGAGGATATGGACAAGATCACGGGGCTGACCTTGGGAGCGGACGACTACATCACCAAGCCCTTCAATCCTCTGGAACTGGTGGCCCGGGTCAAGACTCAGCTGCGCCGCTACACCCGGTACAACCCCAGGGAGGGGACAGTCCAGGAGGTCACCGAATACGACTTTCGAGGCCTTCAGATCTCCAAGGCCACTCACAAGTGCGTCCTGTTCGGCGAGGAACTGGCCCTGACGCCCTTGGAATTCTCCATTCTCTGGTATCTATGTGAGCACCGGGGGAATGTGGTGTCCAGCGAGGAACTGTTTGAACATGTTTGGGGCGAGGCGTTTATGGACAGCAACAACACCGTCATGAGTCACATCGCCCGGCTACGGGAAAAGATGCACGAGCCCAGCCGAAAGCCCAAATTCATCAAGACCGTTTGGGGGGTGGGGTACACCATTGAGTAAGAAAGGAAATACCCGCAGCCGCCGGAGATCTTTGCGCATCTGGGGCGGCTACCTGCTGGTCCTCATGGCTTGGGTGGTCGCAGTGATGGCCTTGGCATTCCTGGGCTTCATCATCTGCGCCAGCATCACCTGGCAGCCCTCGCCGCTCCACGACATCCTGAATTGGGTTCGAGACTACATCGTTCTGGTCTGCATCGTCACAGTGCTGGCGGGCTGGGTGGTCATCAGCTTCTATTTTATCTCCAAGCCCATCAAGCAGCTGGACGTGGTGGCCAATGCGGCAGAGCAATTATCCCGCCCCAGTGAGGAGCCCATCCAGCTGCCGGATTCCCTGGAGGACATCTCCATCCAGCTGAATCTGGCCCGGGAGCAGGCTCTCCGGGACGCCCGGGCAGCCCGGGAGGCAGAACAGCGGAAAAACGACCTAATCGTCTATCTGGCCCACGACCTGAAAACGCCCCTGACCAGCGTCATCGGCTACCTGACCCTCCTGCGGGATGAGCCTCAGATCTCCCCGGAGATCCGGGCCAGGTACACCGGCATCGCCCTGGAGAAGGCGGAGCGGCTGGAGGACCTCATCAACGAGTTCTTCGACATCACCCGCTTCAACCTCTCTCGCCTGGAGCTGGAGCGGCAGAGCGTGGACCTGACGCGGATGCTGGAGCAGGTCGCCAGCGAATTCCGCCCCATTTTCGCAGAATCGGGGCTGTCATGCAGCCTGGATCTGCCGCCCAAGCTGCACTATTCCTGTGACCCGGATAAGCTGGCAAGGGTCTTTGATAATCTCCTGCGCAACGCGTCTTATTATAGCCTGCCGGACAGCACGGTGGAAATTGCCGGACGGATAGAGGCCGGGAAAATCGTACTCACCTTCTCCAATGCGGGAAAGAACATCCCCCAGGAGAAATTGGACCGGATCTTTGAACAGTTCTTCCGTCTGGACAGCTCCCGCGCCACCCGGACAGGTGGTGCGGGCCTTGGCTTAGCCATCGCCAAGGAGATCGTGGAGCTCCACGGCGGGACCATTCGGGCGGACAGCACCGAGGATCGGATCACCTTCACCATCTGTCTTCCGTCAGACCATTCAGAAGCGCCGTAAGAAAATCACAAGAATTTCGCAGAAAACTTGCAAGGCATCCGTTGGTAGATAGACAAGTATGAAACGCCTGGTTCTGGTACCATTTCAGTATCAGAACCAGGCGCTTTATTTTGATTAGGAGGTCTTATCCCATGAAAACCATTCTCGTTCTCTTCGGCGGATGCTCCACGGAGTACGAAGTTTCTCTCCATTCCGCCTATGCGGTGCTGTCCCACATGGACCCCGCCCGCTATACTCCTTTGGCTGTGGGCATCACACGGGAGGGGCAGTGGCTCTGCTATACCGGCGACCTCTCCCGGCTGGAGGACGGTACTTGGCAGCAGGCGGCAGACTGTATCCCCTGCACCCCGCTGGTGGAACGGGAGGCCCACGCTTTACTACTGCTGGACGGCTCCGGCCGCCGTCTCCTCTTTGACGCGGTATTCCCAGTCCTCCACGGCAAGAACGGCGAGGACGGTACGGTACAGGGACTCTTTGAACTGGCCGGGGTCCCGGTCATCGGCTGCGGGACATTGTCCAGCGCCTTGTGCATGGACAAGGACCGGGCCCACCAGCTGGCGGCCCTGGCCGGCATCCGGGTCCCCCGGAGCCACGTCTTTCATTCCAGCGATGATTTCAGCCGGATCGCCCAGGCAGCGGAGGAACTGGGATACCCGGTGTTTGTCAAGCCGGTCCGGGCCGGTTCCTCCTTCGGTATCACCAAAGTCTCCGGGCCGGAAGAGCTGCCCGCCGCCATGGAGGAGGCATTCCGCCACGACAGCGCCGTGATCCTGGAGGAGACGATCCCCGGCTTTGAGGTGGGCTGCGCGGTCATGGGCAACGAGGAACTGACCGTGGGTCTGGTGGACGAGATTGCGCTGTCGGAGGGCTTTTTCAACTATGAGGAGAAGTACACCTTAAAGACCTCCGCCATCCACTGTCCCGCCCGCATCCCGCCGGAGAAGGCGGCAGAGATCCAGGCAGCGGCAAAAACCATTTACCGTGCCCTGGACTGCCGGGTATTCGCCCGGGTGGATCTGTTCCTCACCCCGGATGGGGAGATCGTCTTCAATGAGGTCAACACCATCCCCGGCTTCACCGCCCACAGCCGCTACCCCAGCATGATGCAGGGCATCGGCATTTCCTTTGGGGAGCTGGTGACCCGCCTGATCGAGTTGGGGGTGGCGGGATGAGAACCGTGTCGATTCCCCGGGAGCAGATTTTTCAGGGGCCGCTGGTCCTGGTCAACCGGGCGCATCCCCTGCATGAAAAAGAGCGATCTGCGCTGACCTCGGTGGACCCGCACCACCCCGACATTCTTCTTGAAAGCCGGGCACGGCAGCTACTGTCTGCCTGTATCCAAAAGGCGGGGGGACAGCGGGAGATCGTGCCGGTGTCCGGCTGGCGGAGCCAGCAGGAACAGCAGCGGATCTGGGACGACTCCATGGCGGAGCATGGGGAGACATTTACCCGCCAGTATGTGGCCCTTCCAGGATGCAGTGAGCATCAGACCGGCCTCGCCATCGACCTGGGAAAGGCTGCCGGATACATCGACTTCATCCGGCCTGCCTTTCCCTATGACGGCGTCTGCGGAAGATTTAGGCGTCTGGCGGCCCGGTACGGCTTTATCGAACGCTACCAGCGGGGCAAGGAGGAAGTCACCGGGATCTCGGCTGAGCCGTGGCACTTCCGCTATGTGGGGGCGCCCCACGCCCAGCTGATGGAAACCAACGGGCTGTGTCTGGAGGAGTACCGGGACTTTTTGCGGCAGGGTCCCCGGAGCGTCGCTCTGGAAAACGGCCGCATGGCCCAGGTGTTCTATGTGCCCGCCGCCGGAGCCGTCACAGAGGTGGAAGTGCCGGAGGGCTGCTGCCAGATATCCGGCGACAATGTGGAGGGATTTATCCTGACATGGTGGGGGGATACCCATGAGAACGGCTAAGAAAACCGTCCCGACTTTGGACCTCTTTCGTCTGGCGGCAGTCCTGCTGGTGGTGATGAACCACACCTCGCCCCTGGCGGATGTGTCTGCCATGGCTGATTTCTGGCTTACCCGGGTACTGGCCCGGGTGGCAGTCCCATTCTTTCTGATGACCACTGGGTACTTTCTGAGCCGGAATCACTGGGCTGGTGTGGGGCGGCAGCTGAAAAAGCTCTGCCTGCTCTACGGCGTCTGCATCCTTTTGTATCTGCCAGTGAATCTCTATGCCGGCAGCTTCACCGGTCCGGCGGATGTTTTGCGGAAACTGCTGGTGGACGGCACCTTCTACCACCTGTGGTATTTCCCGGCGACCATTCTGGGCATCGTCATCGCCCGGTGGCTCAGCCGGCTGGGCCTGCGGGTGGCTCTGCCTGTGGCGGCGCTACTCTATCTCATCGGTCTGGGCGGGGACAGTTACTATGGACTGGTTTCCCAGATCCCGCTGCTTCGGACCCTTTACGACGGCATTTTTACACTGTGCGGCTATACCCGCAATGGCCTGTTCTTCGCGCCACTGTTCCTTCTGCTTGGGGCCGCCGGAAGGCGGTGGAACCAAAAGCTGTCTCTGGCGGGCTTCTTCCTCTCTCTGGCAGCCATGAGCGCCGAGGGGCTGTGGCTCCATCGCATGGATGTCCAGCGCCACGACAGCATGTACCTCGCCCTCCCCCTGTGCATAGTATGCCTTTTTTCTCTGCTGCTGGGCGGAAACAAGGGCGAGTCCAGGAAAGTCCGGGAATTTTCCACAGCCATGTATGTGCTCCATCCCCTCTGCATCGTACTGGTCCGGGGAGCGGCAAAGCTACTGGGACTGGGAGAAATGCTCATTGAAAACAGTGTTCTCCATTTTATTGTGGTGCTGGCGCTCAGTGTGCTGCTCTCCGCCCCTTGCCTGCTGAGGCTTCAAAAGAAGCCCAGCCCCACCGCTCGGGCCTGGCGGGAGGTTGATCTGGCGGCCCTTGGGCACAACGCCCAGGTGCTGCGGAACACATTGGCCCCGGGGACAGAGCTGATGGCGGTGGTAAAGGCGGAGGCCTACGGTCACGGCGGGGCAGTGACCGCCCGCACCTTACAGCGAGCGGGCGTCCGGGCCTTTGCCGTGGCCTGCCTGGCCGAGGGGATTGCTCTGCGAAAGGCGGGCATCCGGGGGACGATCTTGATCTTAGGTTATACCTCCCCGGAGGAAGCTCCGCTCTTGACACGATGGCATCTGACCCAGACGGTGGCGGATATTGACCACGGGCGGGCCTTGGCAGCCAGAGGGCGGCGTGTCCATGTCCATCTGGCCCTGGACACGGGGATGCACCGGCTGGGCATCCTGGCGGAAAACCGGAAGGAGATCCTGGAGGCATTCCGGCTTCCAAACCTGGTAGTGGACGGTGTCTTTTCTCATCTATACGTCTCGGACAGCCTGGAAGCCGAAGATGTTGCCTACACCCAGGAGCAGCTGACCTTGTTCTATGATACGGTGGCCTGGCTCCGAACTGCCGGATATGATCCCGGCAAAGTTCATATCCAGTCCAGCTATGGACTTTGGAACCTCCCAGCTCAGCCCTGTGACTATGTCCGGGCTGGAATCGCACTCTATGGAGTTCGAAGCGATGATGCGCCTGTTCAGCGAAGTCTTGACCTGCGGCCGGTTCTGTCTCTCCGGGCCAGAGTGGCCAGTATCCGCACTGTGCAAGCCGGAGAGAGCGCCGGGTACGGGCGGGTCTTTCAGGCAGAGCAAGAAACCAAACTGGCGGTGGTCACCATCGGCTACGCGGACGGTCTGCCCCGGGATCTGCCTCAGCGGGGCGGCCAGGTGCTGATTCAGGGCCGGCGTTGTCCTATGGTGGGGCGGATGTGCATGGACCAGTTGCTGGTGGACGTCAGCGATCTTTCGGAGGTCGCTCCTGACGATACAGTGACTATTATCGGCCGGGATGGCGGTCAGGTGATTCGGGCAGAGGAACTGGCTGCATGCTGTGGGACGATTACCAACGAACTGCTCTCCCGGTTAGGCATGCGGTTACCCATTGTTTCTGGTTAAAGAGCGGTAGGGAATTTTACAAAGATTCCGGTTCGGATTTCAACATGAATATACCTTTAAACAGGAATAGCCACCAACCACGATGAAATGGTTGATGGCTATTCCCGTTTGGTCGACACCAAGAGATTCTCTCAATCGGTTTAATCTGGTGTTTTCAAGATGTCCTTATGAGGAGTCGCCCTTTGCGGCTCCTTTTTATTCGGTATCCGATTTATGTTTATTTGTCCCTGCATCTGTACAATAGAGGGGGCAGAGAAAAGCTAAACGGCGCGCCCAAAGATCATATAGTATGGTGTCATACCATCTCCCGCAGTTCCCGCTTATATTTGTAATAGGTATTGCGGGCAATGCCGATCAGTTTGATGCACTCGGCATCGGTGAGGGTCCCGCCGAAATCCCGGCTGTATTTTTTGATCTGCTCCTTGCAGGGGGCAGATTTTTTTATGTTCAGTTTGCGGCCAGGCTGCTGCCCGATCTGCCTGCCGTTCAGCCGGGCGGTCATCAGCCCCTCGCGGGTGCGCTGGTGCAGGTCGTCAACCTCTTTCTGCGCCTGGGCAAAGGCAAGGCAGATCTGTTCGGCGGCAAGGTCGGCAGTGTAGCGGTTCAGTGCATCCATGATGCCGCAGACAAAACGGTCGGTTGCATCGCTGCCGGTCTGGGGCGCTGCGCCGGGCTGCCGCTGCAGGGCCTGCCTGTAGGTATCCGTGTTGATGTGTGGTTCCTTCAAAAAACACAGGTTCACGCCGCGGTTGTACAGCTCCCTGTACAGGGCGCAGCCCTCGTCCGCGCTGCGGCTCATGCGGGAAACACTGTCGAACACGATGGTGTCCCCCGGCTGCACGGCGTGCAGCAGTTTGTCCAGCTCTTTGCGGCCCTGGCAGGCTGTGCCGGTGTAAATTTCACGGATGATGTGCGCTGTGGGGTAAGCGGCGGCAATGTTGCGCACCTGGCGCTCTATATTCTGGCTTGGTGTAGAAATACGGCAGTACCCAAACACGGACATGGCAGTATCACCTCTGACGTTCATCTGATTTGATACTTCATTATACCGGTGCAGATTAGCATCTGTCAATAAAATTTGATACTTATTTCAATAACCTTACTTTTGATACAAATAAGAAACAAAAATTAGTTCAAGTAAAACGGGAGCCGTCAAGTACGACAGAAGTAAGCAAAATCCGATGTTGAGAATGGCCGTTGGTAAGCTGACAGCCAGCAATTCAAAGCCGAGAGATTTTATCATAACAGGCAGCAGACAGAATGTGCTTAGCATCCGGGCCCAGCAGACACTGTGGCGACTGGGAAGCAGTAGAGCTGCCATCACAGTTAGTACAAGAACAATCAGAAAAGAAACCCACCACGGTAAGAAGCAGAGGGCATACCCAACAGCTAAGACGGCCCAATTTGCAGCAAGGCCGCATAACACGGTGCCAAATCCGATTTTGAGTTGATGAGGGAACATGTCATGCAGGGAGACACCGTCAAATCCGGGAATCGGCAATAAATTGATGCAACCTAGTGTGTAGGAGCAGACTGCCAGATACAGCGAGTCACTGCTCTGTGAGGAAATTGCCAATAACAATGCTACAGATCCCGCAAAAAGATTGGCAAGCGGTCCAGCAACGCTTATTCCCACATCAGCCGAGACGGTAGCATAAGGGAGAAGTGAGAAAAAGGCTGCCCCGCAAGGAAGAAAACGATAAACCCCGACACCAAAGGCATCCGCAGGAATGCCGAAGCTGGAGCCTGCCCATGCATGGCTTAGCTCATGAAGTACTATATTAAACAAAAGCGCGGCCGGTGGCAGCAAGGCAGAGTATCCACTCAATGGGGGCAGGGAAGACAAACCACCATTGATGGTGACCACAACAGCAGTAAGAACAAGAAGCGGAAACCACAGCCACTGCAGTAGTTTATAAAAAAGTATTGGAAGAAAACTATGCCCAATTGGACAGGGAAACAAAAACAAAGCCGTCCCAGGCTCGTCATGCAAAAACGTTGGCTTTTGTACCTCATTTTGCAGCAGACCGTTTCGGTATAGCTTTTTCAATCCATTGAACAATTCTTCTTTTGACAAGTTGAGTCCAGTGTTTTCACCAGGCCAGCTTTCCCCATCTAAAGAGAGCAACAGCAGCGCCTGCTTTAGCGGCAACTTATACCGCCGACCATTATGAGGATTAAATACCCGAACATAATTCCCGACCTGCTGAAACTGTAAATCAGACAATCGGTTAGGCATAGAATTCATTGCATAGGGGCCTCATTTCCATTTTGATGTGTTTATTTTATGAGAAAGTCTGAAACCTTGATGGCAGAAACATATCAAGACTCATCATATTTGCATAGAAGCTCACCAGTTTCGCCAGAGATAATTATATTGAACGTCTGCGAATCATAACGATAAAGATCACTCTTTTGTATGCCGTCTGTATATGCGATGTGGATCAGGTCCAGCAGCTTTAGATCAATATCAGCATGACAAGGAAGATAAGCCAGCGTTGAGGCCTTTTTAATTGCTGCTCTGGCGATTAACTGGCGTTCAGCAATTGTATTGCGGGCGATCAAGTCAATAAATTTATTTCTTCTGTAGCGTTTTCTCCCTATATCTACACACAAAAAAGCAGCCCCCATCCGACAGAGGGGAGGTAGCTCTGCTGCCGGATGGGGACTGCTACGCTGCCTCGCAGCATGCTATAGGCATCAGACCTGGCAGCCTGATGCGCTGATAGGCTGCGCAGGGACGAGCTGTCAGACCTCGTTAGTGAGGGAGCTCAAGTCACCCGTGCAGTGATAAGAATGGCTGTTGATTGGAATACCAGCGGGCCGGAGGCTCACCGCTGAGAGAAGCTCTGTCTGTTTTGCTTCTGTAGCTTTATTATAAGCGAAGGCAGCGAAATTACAAAGCCAGGTGGAGATAAAAAACGAGCCGCTATCGTTGCATAGAAACTTTTTGTGCGCCGGCGCTGCAGCCCTAATTTTTACAGCCCTCTTTCTCTTATCTATTGAACTTTTCTTACCGCTTATGCTATAATAAAGTTATAACCTTAAGGTTATAACTTTGCGGTTTTAACTTTCTCTCGATTTTGGAGGTTTTTATGGTAAAACTGGACTATCAGCGGCTCAAAACCATCCGTCTGGAGCAGGATGTCACCCAGAAAGAACTTGCCCAATCCACCGGTGTCAGCCTTTCCACCATCAAGCAGATCGAAACCGGCCGCAGTTCGACCGACCTGGAAAACATCCAAAAACTGTGTACTTACCTGGATGTGGACATCAACGAAATCTATCACCCGGACTACCACGATACCAAAGTTCTCTGCATGCTCAACAACAAGGGCGGCTGCGGCAAGACAAGCCTGTGCAGCGGCATTGCCACCTCGATGGCCGAGCTGGGGCTGCGCATCCTCGTCATCGACGGCGACGGTCAGCGCAACCTGTCCAGCAGCTTCGACATGCCCCGCAGCGAGAAGAACTTCGGCGCGGCGGTGCTGGCGGAGCAGGACTTGAACGGCTATATACAGCCCACCAAATTTGAGAATATCGACATCATCGTGGCGGACGTATCGATGGGCACCCTGGATATGGCATTATTTACCAAAATTTCCAGAGAAAACATTGTAAGAAGTATTCTCCGCCCTGTCGTTGAGCGCGGTTATTACGACTATATCCTCCTAGATACGAACCCGAATCTCTCTCTTCTGAACTTTAATATCGTCAATGCGTCAAATTATGTGCTCATCCCCGCCCAGCCCGCCAGCTTCGATCTGGACGGTCTGGCCGTGGTGCTGCAGTTTGTCGAGGGCATCAAACCGTACAACCCGACCTTGCAGGTGGGCGGCATCATCATCAACCGCTACGATGCCCGCAACCGCCTGATCACCGAGGCGGCCATGGACCAGCTGCGGGAGAGCTACAGCGCCCTGCTGTTTGAGCAGATCATCCGCGTTGACAGCCGCCTGCAAAACGCCCAGTGGGAGAACCGCCCCGTGCTGGACTACGCGGGCAGTGCGCGTATCTCGAAGGAATACCGCGCCCTGACGAAAGAAATTTTAAAGCGCTGCGTTTGAGAAAGGCGGTAATACTGTATGGCTTTAAAAAAACGGACCGTCGTCTCCCCTGCTGCCGGTGCGGTGTCTCTCCCCTCTTTGATGGCCGATTTGCCCGGCACACGGCGGCTGGAGGAGGTTCCGCTGGACAAGCTCTCCCCTGCCCCGGCTGCCTGGAACTTTTATGCGCCGCTCCCCGACGACAAGCTGCTGGAGCTGATCGAGAGCATCCGGGCCAACGACCTGCTGCACCCCATTGTGGTCTGGAAGCAACCGGACGGCGCGCTGATGATCCTCTCCGGCCACAACCGCGTGCGGGCTTACACTGCCCTGTTGGAAAAGACCGGCGAGGACAAATATCGCCGCATCCCTGCCACCGTGCTGACGGATATCACCACCGACGAGGCGCACGAGATCGTGGTGGATTCCAACTATGTGCAGCGCGTGCTGACGCCGTCGGAGAAGGCGCGGAGCATCTCCCAGAAGTATGCCCTGGCCGGGCGCAAAAAGCGCAGCAGGAACGGTGTGCGCAAATCAAAGTATGAACAGATCGGCGAAGAATACAACCTCTCCGCCCGCCAGATCGCGCGGTATGTGCGGCTGGGCAGTCTGGACGGCAGCCTGCTCAAGCTGCTGGACGGCGGCAAGCTGCCGCTGACAACGGCGCTGCGGCTCGTGGACTTTCCTGCCGAGAGCCAGAAGTATCTGGCCGCCCGCCATGCCGACGAGCTGGCAGGCCCCAAAATGGCCAGGCTGACCGCCGCCATGACCCCGGAACAACTGGATGCCGCCCTGCAGGCAGAGCCGCAGACCGTGCGGGTCAGTGTCACCGTCCCCGCCGCGCTGGAGGAGGATTTCCGCCGCATGGTTGCCGCGTGGGTCAAGGCGCACGGCTGAGATATTATGACATCATGTCATAATATCTCATTTTCATCAACCCTGTATTTACAGGATATTATGACACCATGTCATAATATCTTTTTGCCAAGGAGGCTGACTGTGCCCAAAAAAAAGCAAGCTCTGCCCACGCCCAAGGCAAAGCTTTATACCGAGGACGCCGCCCTGCTGGTGCCCATCTTTCAGAAGGAGCCGTTTATCACCTTTCAGGAATTGCAGGATAAATACGGCGATATTCTGACCGACCAGCAGATTTACCGCGGTCTGCTCGGAACGTTTGCCCCCTACGTCAGCGAGCGCCGGGAGGAAGCCTTTCAGGAGCAGCTTTTACAGGCCAAGCAGGCCGCGCTGCAATTGGAGATCATTTCCCACCCGGTCGGCGGCAGTCTGACCATGCCGGAGACAGAGGTCCGGTCACTGGCAAGGACATCCTTCAACAGCATGCTGGACGGTATGCCGGCCGGCATGGCCTGTTACATTACCTGCGCGGTAAACGCCATGTATGCGGGCGATGTGTCCGACCTGAAAAACGAACCACTTTCCGAGCGGATGCTGCTTTCCAGTGCGAACCAGGGCCCCCTGGAAAAATACAGCATGCAGACGGACTCCATCTTCCGCAACCTGCCCAAGCTGCTGCCGGAGGAGGAAAACGAGGTCTACGTCGGCAAAAGCGCCGGGAAAAACGTGTCCACCATCGTGACGATGGATTTTCCGAAAACCATCGCGTTGGATGGCGGCGGCAGCCTGACGAACTTTGATAAAGCCATCTTAAACGGCGTTTCCTCGCTGCTGATCGCGGGAACGATTTATTTCACCGTCCCGATGCTGTACCGCGCCATGATCGGTAGTGAAAACCCCAGTATGCGGGAAGAGGCCGTCCAGACCATTCGGGATCGACTGGAATTTATGCGGCACTCCACCATCACGCTGGACTGCACCGAGGAGGCTGCCGCCCACTTCATCAAAGAGGGGCAGAATTTGCAGAGCCTGACGCTCTCGCAATATCTCTTGCCGATGAACCGGATGAACGCTGTGCTCAACGGGCGGGAGGTCGAGGCGTACTTTCTCATCGACACGCCGCCGCTGTTCCAGTACGCATCCAGCAAGCGGCAAATTTCTCTTGTGGATATGGACCTTTTGAACGTGCATTTCGCAGAGGACTCTCCGCTGGCCGGGGCAAGCCTGAACAACACCCCCGCCATCATTGTGCTGAAGAACTACCTGCTGACCCGCATTGAGGGCATGAAGAACCCAAACAACCGTCTGCAAAGCCGAAAGATTTTGTTCACATCCATCTACGAGGAGCTCGGCGAGCCGTCGCCCATCAAGCAGCGCCGCCAGCGCCTGCGCAACTACACCGAGATATATCTCGAGTATCTGACCCAGCAGAACTACATCAGCGGGTACAGCTTCACCCGCACCGGGCGCGTTGTGGACGGGGTAGAGATCGTGCTGGACCGCACCACCCGCAGGCCCGCGCCAACGCCCGAGCTGACTTTGCCCGATGAAACGAACAAGGGCCGCTTCAAGCAAAAACCACGCAAACGGAACGTGATACGATAGCTGCGATTTTAAAACCACAACTGATGACCAAAGGCAGCCTTACTAAAGCCACATTTGATGACCATAACTGCTTCACCAAAGCCACAAATGATGACCACCAAAGCTACATCTGATGACTGCCAAAGCCACAAATGATGACCCAAGCACCCCGCAAAACCCCTGCTTTTTCACATTTCAGCGGTAAATTTTCGCTTTTTCAAAAGTGCTGTATGTACTGTAAGTACTGTATGATATCTTTCCCTTTTTTACAGGGAGGAAAAGATACAGTTTTCCCTGTAAGAGGAGAAGTTTTCGTATGAGAAAAACGGATGCCAAAACCTTAAAAAGCTGCCTGCCTCAATGGCTGCGGGAGCACGGGCTGCCCCTGCATAAGCCGTTCGCCTGCCTGAACCCGGCGCACCAGGACGCACACCCTTCTATGGGGTACAATGAGAAAAATCAGACGGTGCACTGCTTTGCCTGCGGCGCGACCTACGATATTTTTGACTTAGTGGGGCAGGAAGAAAATCTGACGGATTTTCCTTCTAAAATGAAAGCCGTCAACCGGCGCTACGGCGGGGGCGAGGTCATCCGGGTCACGGCGAAGCCGACACGGGTTTTTCCTTATAAGGAAAGAGTGGGCAGACCCGACCCCTACTTTACCGGGCGCGGCTTGTCCGATGAAACGGTACGGCGGTTTGGGTTGGTGGTCGAGAATGGGTATGCGGTGTTGCCGGTCTTTGTGGACGGGGTCTGCCGCAGCGTTTGCCGCCGCGCCATTGACCCGGCTGTTGAACCGCGCTACCAGAACAGCCGCGGGGCGATGCAGCTGTGGAACAGTGCGGCTATGGAACGTGCGGCAGGGAAAGCACTGTTTGTGACGGAGGGTATTTTTGATGCCCTTTCCTTAGAGGAACTGGGATTCCCGGCTGTAGCGCTCTGCGGTGCGGCGAACACCGGGCGGTTGATGCAGGCCTTGGACGCGCGGGAAGCAAAGCCGGAGAGGGTGATTCTTGCCGGGGATTCCGACGCGGCAGGGCAGGGGATGAACGGGAAGCTGCGGGAGCAGCTGACGACGCGCGGGATTGCGTGCGCGGCGCTGGCTTTGCCGGGGGACTGCAAGGATGTGAACGAAGCATTAGTGCAAGACAGGGATGCGCTGCAAGCCGCCTGTGAGGCCGCTGCAACGGCGCAGGAGGTACAGCAGCAACCGACCTTGGAGGACGAGTTCCTCGCGTATCTGGGCCGCCGTGGGGGCGCTGCGGTGATGTCTACAGGTATCGCCGGATTGGACAAGGCGCTGGACGGCGGCCTGCACGCCGGTTTGACCGTGCTGGGTGCCGTTTCCAGCATGGGCAAAACGTCCCTGATGCTGCAAATGGCCGATACGCTGGCCGCAGCGGGGAGAAATGTGCTGTTTATTACAATTGAGATGTCCCGCATGGAGCTGATCGCCAAAAGCGCTGTGCGCGGCACGAAAGCGCGTGCGCGTTCCTTGCTGGACGGCAAGCTGCCGGAAGAAAAAGTGCGCGGTCTGATTTCCGCCTATCGGAAAAAGACCGGCGGCAGGGTGGAGTTGTGCGAGCCGGACGCCCCGCTTACCCCGGCTTTTTTGGATGAAAAGGTGTCGGCTTTCTGTGCGCAGCACGAAAGCCCGGTGCTGTTCCTGGATTATTTGCAGCTTGTCGCCCCGGGGCGCGCGGGCATGACCGAGAAGCAGACCGCCGACGCCGCCGTCGCCATGCTCAAGCAGTTAGCCCGACGGTACGATATGCCGGTTATTGCAGCGTCCAGCCTGAACCGTGAGGCCTACCGCCCCGGCAGCGCCGAGCCGGGTATGTCGGCCTTTAAAGAGTCCGGCAGCGTGGAGTACAGCGCGGACTTGCTGTTGGTACTCAAATACCGCACAGATGCAGACAAGGAAATCAAAACCGGCCCGCGTCATTTGGTGCTGACTATCTTAAAAAACCGCTTCGGCGCGACGGGGGAGAGCATCCCCCTGGACTACGAGCCGGAGAAAGAACTGTTCCGGGACGGCGCTGCCAAAGCAGCCCCGCGCACCGGAAGAAACATCATACGATAAAAACCGGGGAGATATTATGTCATCATGACATAATATTTCTCTTTTTTGCATGGAAAATGTGAGAAATACCGGGAAAGTGGCTCATGATTTGTGCAAATTATATTGAATTTCACTTTGAAAATGTGTATACTGAGTGTATACGAAAAAAAGAGCGGGGGAAATATACCGTGTATCTGAAAAGAAAAGTAGACACGTTTCTTCGTGAATGGAAGGCAGACCCGGCCAGAAAACCGCTTATCATCAAAGGGAGCCGTCAGGTTGGAAAAACCGAGTCCATCCGGAAGTTTGCCGCAGAAACCTATGAAAGTGTTGTGGAGATCAATTTTGTCCGGGATGAAAAATATAAAGGCGTCCTTGCAGACGGCTATGAGGCAGCCTCTGTTATCAAAAATATATCGCTGATTGACCCATCCAGGAAATTTATTCCGCACAAAACGCTGCTGTTTTTTGATGAAATTACAGAATTTCCGGAAATTGCAACGTCCCTCAAGTTTTTCTATGAGGACGGTCGGTTCGATGTGATCTGCAGCGGCTCCATGCTGGGCGTGAATTATAAAAAAATCGAAAGCAACAGTGTCGGCTATAAAAAAGATTACGATATGTTCTCGATGGACTTTGAGGAATTTTTGTGGGCAAAGGGCTATGAGGGAACAACGATTGAAGATATGCTTCGGCATATGCGGGAACTGCGCCCATTCAACGAACTGGAGATGCAGGTTTACCATTCGCTGTTTTTGGATTTTTGCATTCTCGGCGGCATGCCGGCTGTCGTGACCGAGTACATCGCAAAAAACACCTTTGAAGGTTCTCTGGACACCCAGAGACAGCTGATTGCGGACTATAAGGAAGATATCCGCAAGTATGCACAGGGGCTTGACCAGACGCGCATACTGAATGTATTCAACCGCATCGCCCCGCAGTTGGCTAGGGAAAACAAAAAGTTCCAGATATCCAAGGTTGCCACCGGCGCAAGATTCCGGGATTACCGTGGCTGCGCCGAGTGGCTGGCCGATGCCGGGATGGTAAACATCTGTTACTGTCTGGAATTTCCGGAGCTTCCATTGGGCGGGAACTATGACCCGGATGTATTCAAGCTCTATTTTGCCGATACCGGGTTGCTCGTCTCGATGCTGGATGAAGAATCACAGGAGGATCTGCGCGCCAACAAAAATCTTGGCGTCTACAAGGGCGCGCTCTATGAAAACATGGTCGGCGAGGCTCTGGTAAAACAGGGGTATAAGCTCTACTATTATAAGCGGTCGGATTCTACATTGGAGGAAGACTTCTTCATCCGCTCGTCGTCCTCACTGATTCCGCTGGAAGTGAAAGCCAAAAACGGGCAGGCAAAATCCATGCGCACATTGATTGCATCGGACAAATACGAGGATATCCGGTACGGATTCAAGCTTTCTGCCGGCAATATTGGGCATGAAGAACATTTTTATACGTTCCCCTATTTCTGCGCTTTCCTGCTCAAACGGTTTATGAAGGACTTCCGCCCGCAGGAGGAAAATTGCGATTGATTTTACGAAGACAAGTGATTTCCATAGAGATATTATGACATCATGTCATAATATCTCTATGTTTTTACAACGGAAACCATAAGCAGGAGGGATGTGTGGCGGACAAGCGCATGTACAACAATGCACAATATGGCAATTCACGATTTTACAGCAAGAAAAAATGGAAAAGCGGACAAAAATACGATTTGAAATGTTGCATAATCGGACAAAATGACAAAATATAGTATAATAGACTTGTAGAACAGGACAATATATTTCACTCAGGGGGATATCTGCCATGCAAACCAGCGACTGCAGGATTCTGTGGCGCACCGCTGCGAAAAAGATACAGGCCTTTTTGCAGGGCAGCACGCGCAAGGAGCTACTTGTCACCGGGGCGCGGCAAGTCGGCAAAACAACATTGATCCGCCAGTTGGGGCGGGAAGCCTTTCCAAATTTTGTAGAACTGAATTTTTTGGAAAACACCGCCGCGCGGAAGCTGTTTGAAACGGCTTCCGACAGCAGCGATTTTCTGCTGCGGCTCTCGGCCTTGGCGGGGAAGAATCTTGTGCCCGGCAAGACGTTGATTTTTTGGACGAAGTGCAGGAGTGCAAAGAGATCGTAACTGCCATAAAATTTTTGGTGGAAGAGGGCAGCTACCGCTATATTTTAAGCGGTTCGCTGTTGGGAGTGGAACTCAAGGACATTCGCAGTGCGCCGGTCGGCTATCTGGATGTTCTGGAAATGTTCCCGATGCGCTGTATTACTTCAACAGCAAAAAGCAGGGGGAACTGGACTTTGTCATTGAGCACGAGGGCAATGTGCTGCCCATTGAGATCAAGAGCGGCAAGGACTACACGCGGCACAATGCCCTGTCTGGCGTGATGGCAAACCCGGACTATCACATTCCGGCTGCGGTTGTCTTCCACGGCGGAAATGTGAGCGTAAAAGACAAGATCACCTATTATCCCATCTATATGATGATGTTCCTGCGCGAGCCGGATCTGGCGCAGGATTTGACCTACACCCCGGATTTCGGAGCGCTGATGGGGTAAGCAGCCATGCGTTGTATCGATGATTTGTAAAAGATATTATGACATCATGTCATAATATCTCAATGAATTGCCCCAGAAAAATAAGTGAGGCGCTGTAAAAAGAGAAATCATGAGCAGGGAATCCCGCTTGATTCAACAATCAGGTTGGATTCCCTGCTTTGCTGTAACAGAAGATGAAAAAAATAACGGTTTGCCCGTTCATGTTATAAACAGGTAAACCGTTATATGATAAAGATAACGCGGTATGGTAAGGGGCTCCATGCGCCGCCTTATGCGTTTACATTATCCTGATGGTTATACTTCTCGATGTTTCTGGTGACAGCCGCGCTGTATAGATCATCAAGGGAAGCATACCCGTAATAGAACCACTTCATTGTGGAATCGCTGAAGGCGTACTGCCGCAGGCCGGAATCGAAGGTGACGCGTTCCGCAGCGGTCTCGTAGTCGTTCAGGCTGCTGGCAACGGTACCTTTGCCGTTCACGCTGACATTCTTGAACGAGATATACCAGTAATAGGTGTTATCGCCCTCGTACCCCTCATCGGCAAAGTTCTGGTAGCGGTTGTGTACATTGATTTTATATACAAGGCTCACGATGTTATGATTACCCCAGGTGTTGTCTTCTTTCGGGGTCAGGATATAGTTTCCCATATACTCCATTCCGGTCAGGCTCTCGCTGTCGGCGTCCCAGTGGTTTGCTGCATAAGCCTTGAACGTGTCCTCCGCCTGTGCCTTCAGGTTGTCCAGCACTGTATCGGTCAGCTGCGCGGGCGCGGCGATGTACTCGTCCAGACCGCTGACGGTAAACGTCTTTTCAGTCTTGGCCGGAATTGCGCCGTATTTCTCAATGCAGTCGCTGAAATCTTCCCGGCTGCTGCTGGCAGTCAGGGTCACGGTATCGCCATTGCGCAGGCCGTCTGCAGTATCCAGTTTGTAGTGCAGGCAGCTTCCCGCTGCGGCAGTGGGAAGACTGTTCACGGTGGCCGTACCATGCGGCGCAGTACCGTTGAACTCGACCGTCACGCCATCGAACGCATCAAAGGTGTTTACCTTTTCCAGCCCGGAAACCGTGTAGACGATGTCGCTGTATTTTACCCTGACGCCGAAGAGCATCTCTGCCTCGTCCTCGCTCTCGTTCCAGCTGTAGGTGACAACATCGCCGTTGGACAGTCGGCTCGTCTTGTCGGCGCTGCCCGCGGCGCAATAGTCCACAAACAGTTCCGTCTCCGAGCCGTTGTAGAGGTCGGCGGCAAGACTGCTCAGGCCATAGGTGTTCTCCTTGTGGGCATCCATCGCCTTTTTGAAGCTGCTCGCGATCCGCTTGCCATAGTCTGCTTCCAGTTTATCGGTATCAAACGCAACGTCCAGCGTGCCAAGGGTATCATACCCATGCGCCGTGATCGTTACATAGCGCTGCAGGTCAATGGATGGCTTGCGGTTGGCAAGCCCGACGCCGACGACTGCCAGCAGCGCTGCGGCCGCAACCGGAAGTGCAAACCTCCGGGGGTTCTTTTTCGCGGGCTTTTCTGCTGCGGCCGCGCCGTTCTCTGTACGGCTTCCGCAATAGGGGCAGAACGCCAGATCGTTGTCAATCTCTTTACCACAATGTGTACAAGTCATTTTGGATTCCTCCTTGTTTTTGTGCCGGTTGTTTTGCCCGGCTTGCCTGATCTTTCTTACACCATTACTATAGGGGCTGCTTTCTGCAATGTTAAAACCGATTTCAAAAAAATCTGCCGCGCACAAAAAAATAAAAAGGAGCCGTTCCGCTACTCCTGATAGGGGTACCTTGAAGCGTGTCCTCGGATTAGGCAGGCAGTGCAATTGTACTGTCTGCCTTTTCTGTTGTCTCTCCGCATAGAAGCATATCGTCTGTCTCGTTGAGGTTGAAGTCCCGAAAACAGATGTGGATCTTCTGCGGTGCGTGCTTGGAGTATTTGACCTCTTTCTCATACACGATGATTTTCGCCACAAAGGTGCGGAGCAGTTCCGGGGTCAGTTCCGTCATGTCGGTGAACTTTCTGGCCTTGGCGATGAAGTTCTTGGCGTTGGCCATGCTACTGCGTAGTTTCTCCAGGCGCTCCTCCGTGGCAGGGATGGCTTCGGCCAGCTGCGCTTTCTCCTTGGAGTATGCCTCAGACAGCAAACGGAACTGCTCATTGCTCACCCGTCCCAAGGCGCTGTCCTCATACATCCGCTTGAACACTACATCCAGTTCGCCATCCCGTTTCCGCATCGTGGACAATTCCCGTTCCAACCCCCGGATCTCCTTTGCCACCTCAGTAGATTGCTTTTGCTGAATATATGCGGCGAACCGCTCCGGGTCGCTCCTGGCAAACTCTGTAGCTCTGCGGATTGTTTCCAGCACGATTTCCTTCAGTGCCACTTCCCGGATATAGTGAGCGCTACACACTTCTGCCCCGTCCTTCTTGTAGGTGCGGCAGGTGAAATGATTCTGTTCCGGCTTCATGGTGTGCGCCCGGTGCAATACCATGGGCTTACCGCAGTCCGCACAATACACCAATCCAGAGAACATATTCTGCTCATCCATATTCGTGCGGCGGCGCTTATGAGATCGCACCTCCTGTACGATATCCCAGGTTTCCTGATCCACCAGCTCTTCATGAGTATTCTCAAAGATAAGCCACTCTGATTTGGGGCGTTCACATCGTTTTTTGTCCTTGTAGGACTTGGTGCTGTAGCGAAGGTTGACCGTGTGCCCAAGGTAGACCATGTTCTGAAGCATATCCGCCACCATGTCGCCAGTCCAGTTGTAGGGCCGCTCTGCATTCAGCCCGGAATGGGATGTGCCGAATTTCGTATAGGCGTACATGGATGGACTGTAGATGCATTCTTTCTTGAGCTGCTTTGCAATCTGGGCTGGTCCCATTCCGCCGGCGCACATGGCGAAGATGCGTTTGACGACAGCCGCCGCCTCCTCATCCACCAACAGAGGAGAGTCCTTGGTTGCACCCTTGCGGTAGCCGTAAGGAGCTCGTGTCCCCACCCGGATTCCCCGCTGTGCCTTGGCGTTCACTACATTCCGCACCTTGCGGCTGCAGTCCCGCACGTGCCACTCATTGAACAAATTCTTGAAAGGCATCAGCTCGTTGCTGTTTTCATACTTGGTGTCAACATTGTCGTTGACAGCGATGTAGCGCACATCATTGGAAGGGAATATCTCCTCGATATAAAGACCGGTGTGCAGTTGGTTTCTTCCAAGGCGGGAAAGATCCTTTGTGATGATGACGGCGATGTCGCCGTTGCTCATGTCATCCATCATCTGTTCAAAGGCTGGGCGATTGAAATTCGCGCCGGAATAGCCATCGTCCACATAAAATCTGGTGTTCTGGAACCCATTCTCATCGGCGTACTTTTGCAGGATAAGTTTTTG
>ERZ1673700.1254-NODE-1254-length-26370-cov-11.032947_pt1 | contig 26370 bp, 13 predicted proteins | sample MGYA00580230_ERZ1673700 | MGnify/ENA primary metagenome ERZ1673700 (study PRJEB41218, sample SAMN15661782) | gut metagenome | host: Homo sapiens | place: Canada: London | collected 2015-08-20/2019-03-30 | study: EMG produced TPA metagenomics assembly of...
ACATTTCATACATATTTTTTAATTTATAGAAAAATAAAATTTATAAATTCTTAAAAAATTCGATTATAGATTTAAATATTAGCGATAAAAAAAATTATAAATATTTTTAATTTTTAGACTTAATTAATTGGTATTTATTAGGCTATAAATTGTATAAATTATTAAAAAATTTGATTATAGATTTAACGATTTGCGAAAGAATTGAAGCAATCGGCTATTACAAAACTAAATTTTAAAATCAAATTTTATTTATTTAATTAAATAAATTTTATTTTAATTTTTATAATTAAAATATAAAATTAAATAAATTCTGAATTTTCGATTGAATATTTTTTATTTATCATTTAAAAATATAAACAGTTTTATTAAAAAAATTAAAATAAAAAAGCCAATGGAAAATTAATTAATTATCCATCGGCTTTATTAAAACTTTTAACTAATTATTAAATTGTTAAAAAGCTATTATTTTTGTTGCTTGATAGATTCTACCAAAGCGTCTACCAAAGCGTCCATTTCGCCTACATTTGCCTCTTTCATTGAAGAAGAAACAGAAACTTGAGCGTCTAAAACCTCTGATTGTTTAAGATTATTTTCTATAAACTCTTGCATCAAAGTGCCAGATTTAGGAGCCCAAGAGCCGTTTTCTATTAGGGCAAATTTTCTTTTTTGAAGATTAAGAGCCTTCATATCATGCAAATATTCGTATATAGGCGGATATATATTCAAATTATAAGTAACCGAAGCCAAAACAACATGGCTTAATTTGAAAGTATCCGAAATCAAATAAGATACATGCGTGCTTGAAACATCATGCATAACTATATTTGTTATTCCCCTATCTGCTAATTTTGCAGCAAGAACTCCAGCCATCTCTTCCGTATTTCCATACATTGTAGCGTAAACGATTAAAACGCCTTTTTCTTCTGGAACATAAGTGCTCCATTTGTCGTATTTTTCAAGTATATAGCCCAAATCTTTTCTCCAAACGGGACCATGCAAAGGACAAAGTATTTTAATTTTGTCAATAATTCCGCCCGCTTTTTTAAGGAGATGTTGAACATGAGGACCGTATTTACCAACGATATTCGTATAATATCTTCGCGCTTCATCGAGCCAATCTCTGTCAAAATTAACTTCGTCTGCGAATAATTTTCCGTCTAAAGCTATAAATGTTCCAAAAGCGTCCGCGGAGAATAAAACTCCGTTTGTAGCGTCAAAACTTACCATAGCTTCTGGCCAGTGAACCATTTGAGCGGCTATGAAGTGAATTTCATGCTTTCCAAACTTTTGAGAATCGCCTTCTTTAACTTGAATTTTTTGTCCATCAGGAACTACAAAACCGAATTGGTCCATAAACATAAAGGCTTTTTCGGTTGATATAACTTTAGTTTCAGGATAGCGAAGTAAAACCTCTTGAATACAAGCGGCATGGTCGGGTTCCATGTGATTGATAATCATGTAATCCAATTTTTTACCATTCAAAACATAAGCTATATTATCTATAAATTGTCTGCATACAGCCCAATCAACGGTATCAAAAAGAACCGTCTTTTCATCCATTAAAAGATAAGAGTTATATGAAACGCCTTTAGTCAAGGGATGCACATTTTCAAATAGGGCTAAACGATGTTCATTCGCTCCAACCCAGTATAAATCTTCTGTAACTTTTCTAACGCAATGCATTAATTTTCCTCCTTTTTAATTTATTGCAATTATATTAAAAAGCCTCTATAAATGTAGATTTTTCTTCGCTACATTCAGGGCATACCCATTCGTCAGGTAGAGATTTAAACTCTGTTCCTGGAGCTATTTCTGCTTCAGGGTCGCCTATTAGAGGGTTATATTCATAGCCACAACCGGTGCATGCATATAATTTAGGCAATTCGATTGTTTTCTTAGGAGCTATTCTCTTCATTTTCTTGTATGGAACTTCGGCTGGTTTTTTAGCGCCCGTATCCAAAGCTTTAGCGAGTAAAGGCAAAATCTCTTTAACATCTCCGACTATTCCATAATCGGCGTTTTTGAATATTTTAGCGTTTGCTCTAGTATTTATCGCAACTATTATAGCAGCGTTTTTAATACCTTTCAAATGCTGATTTGCGCCTGAAATACCGCAAGCTATATACAAATTACCGTTGAATTTTTGTCCAGACATACCTACATATCTATTTATAGGCAAATATCTCAACTCTTCGGCAACAGGGCGAGAACAACCGATAGCAGCGCCCGCAGCTTTAGCCAATTCTTCAACAAGTTTCATATTTTCTTTTCCGCCAATACCTTTACCAGCGCTTACTACTCTTTCCGCGTCAATAATAGGAGTGCTTATATCTATACCAACAGAGAAGTCAATGCCGTCTTTTTGTAAAGCTGCAACCAAAGCGTTAACTCTATCTTGAGCCGAACCTTCTTTAAATAGTATATTTCTTCTTTCGCCAGTGATAGGACCTTTTTTAACCATAAGTCCGCCACCGCCTCCACCGCTTGGAGCTTTAGGCATTTTGCCGAGTATAGAAGCAGAAATAACCACTCTTTGAATTTCGTTAGTGCCTTCGTAAATTGTGCAGATTTTAGCGTCTCTGTAGGCTCTTTCAACCATATAAGCGCCTTTAATATATCCGTTTCCGCCATGAATTTGAAGAGCGTCATTAACCACTTCCAAACCTATATCCGAAGCGTATTGTTTAGCTATAGCCGCTTCTACTCCGTAAGGCTCATGAGCTTCTTTCAAATAAGCGGCGCTATATATCAATAAACGAGCCGCGCGTAACTTTGTATACATATCGGAAAGCTTAAATGCTATAGCTTGTTGTTGAGCTATAGGGCGTCCGAATTGTATTCTTTCTTTTGAATATTCTAAAGCCGCTTCGTAAGCGCCTTGAGCTATTCCTAAAGCTTGAGCTGCAATTCCTATACGACCTCCGTCAAGAGTTTGCATTGCAATTTTGAAACCTTGTCCTTCTTTACCAAGCAAGTTTTCTTTAGGAACTTTAACATCGCTAAATAATAATTGAGCGGTTGAAGAAGAACGAATACCCAATTTATTATAATGTTCTCCAAACTCAAAACCTTCCCATCCTTTTTCAACGATGAAAGCGCTTATTCCTTTTGTTCCTATGCCAGGAGTTGTAACGGCAAATACTACATAAATATCCGCTTTTGGAGCGTTAGTTATAAATATTTTTTCGCCATTCAAGATATAATAATCTCCTTGCAAAACCGCGGTAGTTTCCGTTCCGCCCGCGTCAGAACCCGCTTCAGGCTCAGTTAAACCGAAAGCGCCTATTTTTTCTCCCGTAGATAGAGGAGTTAAATATTTTTTCTTTTGCTCCTCTGTTCCGTAAGCGGCTATAGGATAAGCTCCTAAAGAAGTATGAGCCGATAGAATAACTCCTACTCCGCCGTCAACTCTAGAAAGTTCTTCGACAGCTATTGCATAACTTATGACATCGAGACCAGCGCCTCCATATTTCTTCTCATAAGGAATGCCCATTATGTCGAGTTTCTTTCTTCCCATTTCTTTAACGGCTTCGTCAGGGAATTTGTTATCTAGGTCGAGTTCTACCGCTATGGGTTTAACTACTTCTTCCGCCCAAGCTCTGACCTTAGCACGAAATTCTTCGTGTTGTTCAGTTGTTTTAAACATTTGCTTCTCCTTTAATTTGAATTTTAAATATATAATAAATTACAGATTTTCTTCAAATTACTTTTTCTTAAACCGCATCCGCTCTACAAAATAAATCTCAAATTCTTAACTTCGCAATCAAAACAATTTTCATTATACTTATATTATAGTATAAAAAAATTAAATTGTCAATTGCTAATATATATTAATTGATAATTATTTTAATTTATTTTTAATATTTTTATAAAATTTACAATAATTTAATGCAAAATTTTATATAATTATGATATTCCAAACCCAAAACAAGAAAATCGAAAAAATTTTTTATTCGTTTTAAATTATTTTTTTATTTAAGAATCCAAAAAATCTTTAAGTTTTCTCTTTTTTGAAGTGGCTTTTAATCTTCTTATAGCCTTTGCTTCTATCTGTCTTATTCTCTCTCTCGTCACTTTAAATACATATCCAACTTCTTCCAAAGTATGACTATAGCCATCGTCCAAACCGAAACGCATTCTTATAACTTTCTGTTCTCTTTGCGGAAGATTTCCTAAAATAGAACCAATTTGTTTTTGAAGAATTTTGAAAGTAGTTATATTTTGAGGACTTTCAAATTCTTTATCTTCTATAAGCTCTCCAAGTATAGTATCTTCTTCATCTCCTATAGGCGCATTTAAAGAAACAGGGTCTTTAGCGACATTTCTAACTTGTTTTACTCTGCTTTCGGGCCAACCTAATGCTTTCGCTATTTCTTGTATTGAAGGCTCTCTTCCGTATTGCTGCATATATTGTCTTAAAACTCTAGTAACTTTATTAATCTGTTCTATCATATGAACGGGAACTCTTATAGTTCTCGCTTGGTCGCTTATCGAACGAGTTATCGCTTGGCGAATCCACCAAGTCGCGTAAGTTGAGAATTTATAACCTTTCTTATATTCAAATTTATCAACCGCTTTTATTAATCCTATATTCCCTTCTTGAACCAAATCGAAGAAATGAAGTCCTCTATTAACATACTTTTTTGCAATCGCTATAACCAATCTTAAATTCGCTTTTACAATATGGTCTTTAGCTCTTGCGATATGCCTTCTTGCAGAATCTATTTTTCTAACCCATTCCGTTAAAGTTTCTTTATCGACTCGAACTTCATCGTAAATATCTGCAAGACGAACTTGAGAATTATGGAAACTCGTTATAACGGCTTCTATTGCGTCAGGATTTATATTAAACTCGTCTACAAGTCTTATAAATATTTCTTTATTTCCTTTTTCAATTTCTTTATAATAATTTTCAAAATCTTCTATATCTTTATAATATCTCTTTTTTAGTTTTCCAAAATATTCTTCAATTTGATTTATTCTATGCAAATAGAATTTTAATTTTTCGGCTATTCTGTCTATTTCCATCCTGTTTAATCTAACTTTGTAAAGAAGCTTAACTATAGAATCTTTAATTTCATCCTGCTCTTTTGTTAAATTTTGAATAGTTTTTTTAGTCGTAATCTTTTTTATTCTTTTATCTAAAGAAAGATATTTTTCAGACAATACAACATATTCTTTTTCAAAACTTTTATATTTTCTTTCCAATTTTCTTTTTTCATGCGTTGAAACATTATATATTCTTGGAGGCTCTAATATTTCATGAATAGAAACTCTTCCAGAATGAACATTTTTAATAGTAGTTAAAACTTCGCCAACTACTAAATGAGTATTTAATACAATTCCTTCAATTTCAGATTCTCCCGCTTCTATCTTTTTAGAAAATTCTACTTCATCGTCATGCGTAAGCAAATTAACTTTTCCAATTTCTTTTAAGTATAATCTTATTGGGTCGTCATTATTTCCTACTTTTTCTTCAACATGGATAAATTTATCCGAACTGTCCGATTTGCTATGCTCTTTTGTAATATTGTCAAATTCTTTTTTATCTTCTACTGTGGCAATATTTCTTGCATTTAATAATTGAAATAAAATATCTATTACATCGGCGTCTACATTATCTATAGCGTTATTAATTTCTTTGTAGGTTAGATATTTATTTTCGTTTCCTTTTTCTAATAAATTTTTTATTTTTTCATTTTTTATTAGAAGGTCGCATTCTTCTTCTATTGTAATATCTGTAATATTATTATTCATAGTTTAATTTCCTTGATATAATTTTTCTTTTTGCTTATTAAGTTTATGTATTTCGCGGGCTTTCGCGCATATAGACTCAAAACTATCATTACTTTTAATTGAGTTATTAGCGTTATTTACTATCTCTTTTCGTTTATAGTCTATATCTCCGCTTTTTATTTTAATAATAAGCGATTCTAATTTTCCGTTTATATTATCTTTATATAATTTTTCCTTGCTTTTTATCTGATTAGCAATATTCTCGTTTCCAAGTATATTTAGCGCATCTTCCGAAGTGGCGTCTTTATCAAGAGTTAAGAGTCTTATATAAAATTCTTTAGTTATATCTTTTTTAAAAAGGTCAACTCCTATTTCTCTTTCTGCCTCTTTTATTAAAGACGGATTCAAAGCAAGCAAATATATTAAGCTATTTTCATAATAAAAATTATTATCGGTTTTTATATCTTTATTCTTTGAATTATAATTATTAAATTTATTATTTTTGTATAAATTTATATAATCTTTATTAAAAGCTTCTTTGTCAATAGAAAGTTTGGATGCTATATGAGATATTATCATTTGTTTTTCCGTTTCGCTTTTTAATTCATTTAAATATTTATAAATAATATTAACAATCTTTAATTTTTCTTCTATCGATAGATTATTTGGCTCTTTCTGTCCTTTTATTCCCATTTCTATAATAAAATCATACCAATTAAGCCTATTTTTATACAAATTATCAAAACCGTTTTTATCGTAAATTGTAAAATATTCGTCTAAATCTTTTGTCTCTTTTATATATAGTATAGTCAATTTCAAATCGAATTTCAATAGTATTAATATAGCTTTTTGAGAGGCTTTTATTCCCGCTTCATCTCCGTCTAAAGCCAAAACTACATTATTTGTATATTTTTTTATTTCGATTGCATGCTCTTCGGTTATAGCCGTGCCTAAAGAACCGACAACATTTTTTATTCTCATTTTATGGCATGCTATCGTATCCATATAACCTTCGACTAATATAACTTCGTCAGATTTCATAATATATTTTTTAGCTATATTTATTCCGTATAAACATGATTTCTTTTTAAAAACCAAACTTTCTTTTGAATTCAAATATTTAGGCTCTACTCCGTCAATACTTCTGCCTCCAAAACCTATAACCTCTTCTCTTTCATTTATAATTGGGAACATTATTCTATTTACAAAATTATCGTAAAAATGATTAGGATTATTTTTACTTATTCCGACAAGCCCTAATGTATTTAAATTTTGAACGGTTATATTATTTTGAGATAAAGATTTAATTAATGCATTCCAACTTGGCGGAGCGTATCCGATTTTAAATTCTTTTATTATACTGAAAGGAATTTTTCTTTTTTTCAAATATTCTACCGCTTCTTTATAAAAATAATTTCCGTTTTTATCTTTCAAAAGAAGATTTTTACCGAAAAAATTGCATGCGATTCTGTTTATTCTTCTGCTTTCTAAATATATTTGCTCTTTTTGAGAATTTTTAGCCGAAAAAAAATCGCTCGTATCTACCGAAAATCTTTTTCCAAGATATTTAACCGCTTCTTTAAAATCCATTCCTTCTTTTTCTTTAAGATAGGTTATAGTATTTCCTTTAGCTCCGCATGTAAAACATTGATATAATCCTTTTGAATCATCAACAGACATAGAAGGATGAGTTTCTTGTCCGTCTTTGTGAAAAGGGCATTGAACAAAATATTGACTTCCGCCTCTATGAACGACTTTATATTTATCTCTTAATATATCGACAAGAGAAACTCTCGATAAAAGAGAGTTCAATTTTTCAATAAATAAATTATTATTCACGGTAAATAAAATCTCAATTAATATTTATATTAGCACACTTATTTTATATATAAAAATACAAAATTACAATATTTTTAGCCTAATTATTTTTGAATAATTTTTTATTTTTTATATATTATTTAATCAAAATAATTTAAATTTCATAATATCATAATTTAAAAATGTATTAAATGTATCATATTTTATAGATAATGATTAGTAAATCATAATAATTCTTAATAAATATTGATAATTATCATATTGACTTTTTTATTGCTATAAGTAAAATATTTTAATATATTTTTTAATTTAATATTTATTTAATATTTTATTTTAAGGAATATAGATTATTATGATGCGAGAAGTCATAAAATCGAAGATACATAGATTAACCGTAACGAGAACGGATTTAAACTATAAGGATTCTATTACAATAGACGAAGAACTTATGGAAAAATCTGACATAATGGAAGGAGATAAAGTATCGGTTATAAATATTAATAATGACAATAGATTTGAGGCAATAGTTATAAAAGGAATTAGAAAAACGGGAATAATTGGAATAAACGGCGATTTAGTTAACTATGCCAAAATAGACGATATATTGGTAATACTATCATATTATTATATACCTGAAGAGAAAATAGAAAATCATAAAACAAAGATAGTATTCGTTAATATTCATAATATGGCTATAGATTAATTTTTATAGCTTTTAATATAGAGATTTATTTTAAAATACTTGGAGATAATAATTATGAAAAAGATATATAAAGCTGGAATAGATATTGGTTCGACTACGGCAAAAATGGTTGTCTATGACGAGTTCGACAATATGATATTTAAAACTTATGTTAGACATAATGCCGATGTAAAGGAAACTTTATTATCGATTCTTGGAAATTTGCAAAGCATACATGGAGATTTAAATTTATCGCTTGCTATGACGGGAACTGCTGGAATGGGAATAAGCGAAAGAACGAGAATAAGTTTCGTTCAAGAGGTTATAGCTTCTTCAACGGCAATTAGAAAAATTTATCCTTACGGAAGAACTTTAATAGATATAGGCGGAGAAGACGCTAAAATTATAGTATTTGACGATAATTTCAAAGCGGATATAAGAATGAATGGGAATTGCGCGGGAGGAACAGGAGCTTTTATAGACCAAATGGCTACTCTTTTAAATGTTCATCCTTCCGAACTTTCAACTTTATCGGAAGAAGCGACTTCAATTTATCCTATGGCAAGCAGATGCGGAGTATTTGCAAAAACGGATGTTCAAACTTTAATAAGCAGAGATATTCCAAAATCCGATATTGCAAAAAGCATATTTCAAGCTGTCGCCGTTCAAACTGTTAATACTCTTGCAAAAGGTTTTGAAATTAAACCGAAAATACTTTTTACGGGCGGACCTTTAACATTCTTGCCCGATTTGAGGATGACATTTTTAACTCTTTTAAATGCCACAGAAGACGATATGTATACGATTGAGCATCCCGAACTTACGGCGGCTATAGGAGCGGCTTTTGGAGAAAAAGAAGATAAAACTATAATATCCGTTTCGGCTTTTACAAAATTGGTTCAAAATATTTCCGCTGAAGTAAAAATAACAAATTCAAAACATAGGGAAGCTTTATTTTCAAGCGAAGAAGAATATAATAATTGGCTTGAAGAACATGCGAAAGATAAAGTTAAATCCGCCGATGTAAAAACGGTTAATGGAAAAAATACTTTTTTAGGAATAGATTCTGGCTCAACGACTACAAAAATAGTTATAATAGACGAAGATGGAAAAGTAGTTTTAAGACATTATAGAAATAATAACGGAAATCCTGTAGGCGCTGTTGCGGAAGGATTAACCGAAATAAAAAGGGAACTTGAAGAAAAAAATATTAATATAAATATCGCTCGAACTTCTGTGACAGGATACGGAGAAGATTTAATAAAAGCGGCTTTCAATATGGATGAAGGAATTGTTGAAACTATGGCTCATTATAGAGGAGCAAAAGCTTTTGACGAAAAAGTAAGCTTTATACTCGATATTGGCGGGCAAGATATGAAAGCTATTTTTATTAAAGACGGAATAATAGAAAATATAGAAATAAACGAAGCTTGTTCTTCTGGATGCGGTTCTTTTATAGAAACTTTTGCAAGAGGAATGGGTTATAAAGTTGCAGATTTTGCCGATATTGCTTGCGAAAGCGTTAGTCCATGCGATTTGGGAAGCAGATGCACGGTATTTATGAATAGCAAAGTTAAACAATCATTAAGAGAAGGCTCTTCAGTTGCGAATATTTCAGCGGGACTTGCAAAAAGCGTCACTTTAAATTGTTTTACTAAAGTATTGAAAATTACCGACACTTCAATTTTGGGAGATAATATAGTCGTTCAAGGCGGAACTTTCAAAAATTCGGCGGTTCTTCGTTCGGTTGAAAAATTCTTAAATAGAAAAGTAATTCGTCCCGATATATCGGAATTAATGGGAGCTTACGGTTGCGCTTTGCTTTCTTTAGACACTTTCAAAGTTAAAAATGAAAAAACTACTTTTATAGGTTTAGATAATTTGCAGGAAGCAAACGATTATGAAAGAAGACAATTAACTTGTAAAGGATGTGAAAATCTATGCACGGTTACAAGATTAAAATTTAAAGATTCAAAATCTTTCTACACGGGAAATAAATGCGAAAGAATATTTTCAAATAAAGGAAATAAAGAAAGAAAATACGGAATGGATATTACGCAAAAAAAACTTTCTCTTCTTTTTGAAAGACCTTTAGCGCCAGCGACTGACAAAATAAAGGGCGTTATAGGAATTCCGAGAGTTTTAAATATGTATCAAAATTTTCCATTTTGGGCTACGATACTTACAGAATGCGGTTATAGAGTTCAATTATCTTCTCCTTCAAGTATGTCGATTGCAGAAAAAGGTTCGGGAACGGTTATGAGCGATAATATATGTTTTCCCGCAAAAATAGCGAACGGACATATTTATGATTTAATAGAATCGGGAGTCGATAGAATATTTTATCCTTCCGTAGTTTTGGAAAAAAGCGAAGGGGATGGAAGCGTTAATAGTTATAACTGTCCCGTTGTAACAGGTTATCCCGATGTTATAGATAGTTCTATAAGTCCGCTAACAAAATTCGGCATTCCTTTTGACGCTCCAATAATAAGTTTTTTAAACGAAGATTTATTATATAAAGGATGCAAAGCCTATTTCGTTAATATTTTGGCAATAGATAAAAAAGATTTTGACAAAGCATTTAAAAAAGCTTTAAAAGAGCAAGTTAGAATAAAAGAAGAATTGAAAAAAGAAGGCGAAAAAATAATAAAATACGCTAAAGAGACTCAAACTCCGACAATTCTTATAGTAAGTCGTCCTTACCATATAGACCCTTTAATAAATCATAAAATACCCGAAACTATAGCGTCTTTCGGAATAAATGTTTTGACTGAAGACGGTTTAGATATAGACCAATCTCTTGCCGATGTTCAAGTTTTAACTCAATGGTCCTATCCTAATAAAATGTTTAAGGCGGCTTTATGGGCGGCGGCTCAAAAAGATTTAAAACTTGAAGTAATTCAAATAAATAGTTTTGGTTGCGGACCAGATGCCACTACTTCGGACGAGATAAAATCAATATTAAATTCTTATGGTAAAAATCCAACTTTAATTAAAGTAGATGAAATATCAAGTCCAGGAAGTATAAGATTAAGAATTCGCTCTATGATAGAAAGCATGAAAATGAAAGGCGATTTTGTTTATAGAGAAAAACCAGAAAGAACATATATTAAAAGATACGAAAAGAATGAAAAAAGAAAAATACTCGTTCCTAAATTCGGTTATTTTTACGACCCAATGATTCTAACTTTGCTTGAAAGGAGCGGTTATGAAACAATATCTTTGCCAGACCCAGATATTGAATCTGTAGAATTGGGATTAAGATATGCAAATCAGGATATTTGTTATCCCGCTACAATAGTTATAGGCGATATAATAAGGGCGGTTCAAAGCGGAAAATATGATACAGATAAAATTGCGGCGGGAATTTCTCAAACGGGAGGACAATGCCGAGCAAGTAATTACGCTTCTTTAATAAAAAGAGGATTAATAAACGCGGGCTATCCCGATGTTCCTGTAGTGACTGTAGGTTTGACTGTTATAAACGACCAGCCTGGATTCGAGCTTTCAAAAATGGATATGATGAAAGAAGGAATTGTCGCTATGCCTTATGCGGACGCTATTTCTACAATGTATTATTACACGGCTGTTAGAGAGACAAAAAAAGGAGAGGCTTTGGCTTTGGCAAATAAATATATAGCCTTGCATCCAAAAGATTTTTCTCTTAAAGCTACCGATAAATTATTAAAGCAAGCCGTTGTAGAGTTTAACGCTATTGAAACTAAAGATTTATATTTGCCTAAAGCTGGATTAGTCGGCGAGATATATGTTAAATACAATAATTTTGCCAACGGAGATGTTTGCGATTGGCTTATGGCTAAAGGAGTGGAAGTTATTGTTCCGCCTGTATTCGATTTCTTCGTTCAAAAAGTTATAAGCGAGCAGGTAAATAAAGAAAAACATGCGAGAGAAGTTTCGTTTTTAGGTTATTATGGTTCTAAATTATCCGAAAAACTTATTGACGCGAGAATAGACTCTATAAATCAAATTATGTCAAAATTTAAAGGTTTTCGTCCAGCTCATCATATAAGACATATAGCCGAAAACGCTTCAAAAATTATTTCTTTGACGAATCAATTTGGCGAGGCTTGGCTTTTGCCAGGAGAGATAGCGACTTTTGCCGAAGAAGGCGTTAATAATGTGCTTTGTTTACAGCCTTTCGGTTGTATTGCAAATCATATTATAGCAAGAGGAATTGAAACGAGATTAAAAACGAGATATCCCGATTTGAATCTTCTTTATTTGGATATGGACGCTGGAGCAAGCGAAGTAAATACGATTAACAGATTGGAATTTTTCGTTCGTTCGGCTAAAGATTCTATAAGCGACAAAACCGTAGTTTTATACGATGAAAAAGAAGAATATTTTGAAGAACGCGGTTTTATTAAAATGGGAATATAGAAAAAATGAATAAAAAAGAATTTAAGATAGCTGTCGCAGGCTACGGACATGTCGGAAAAGATACGGTAAAAACTATTATCGAAAATAATCAAACTATAGAAAAAAGAACGGGAATAAAATTAAAAATAAAAACCGTTTTTAGCAGAAATATAGATAAAGTAAAAAACGACAAATATCTTGATTCTATAGAAATAAAAACTAAAGATTTAAACGATATATTAAACGATAAAGAAATCGATATAATTATAGAAGTTTTGGGCGGAATGGATACGGCTAAAACTTTAATAATGGAAGCGAAAAAAGGAGTCGTTACGGCAAATAAAGCTTTGCTTGCAAATTGTTTTTCGGAGATTGTGGCAAATAGAAAAACCGACATAGCTTTTGAAGCTTCGGTTGCGGGAGCTGTTCCTATAATAAAAGCGCTTAAAGAAAGTTTGGTTTCGGATAAAATAGAATCGGTTTACGGAATATTAAACGGAACTTGCAATTTTATTTTAACGAATATGACTAAAAATAATCTTAATTTCAATGTTGTTTTAAAAGACGCTCAAGAGAAAGGATACGCTGAAGCTAACCCGACTTTTGATATAGACGGAATAGACACGGCTCATAAATTATGCATATTGTCGTCAATAGCTTTTTCAAATATTATAGATATGAATAAAATATTTATAAGAGGAATAAGAAATATCGAGCTTTCCGATATAGTTTTTGCTAAAGAATTTAACTATACGATAAAATTAATAGCGGAAGCTAGCATAGACAAAGATAATAATGTTTTTATATTTGTAATTCCGACTATGCTTAAAGAAGATAATATGCTTTCAAAAGTCGATTACGCTTTTAACGCAATTACTGTTGTGGGCGATAGGTCGGGAGATAATGTATTTTATGGAGCGGGAGCTGGAGGACGCCCGACAAGCAGCGCGATAGTTTCTGACGCTATAACAATAGCAAGAAATTCTATTATAACCGACAAATTAAGAATTCCAATTTTGGGATTTGTAGAAAAAAATAACGATATAAAAGTTAAAGATTTTAAAGAGAAAAACGAAATTTTTTATATAAGATTTTCTTCTTCAAAAAATAATTTTGAAACTTTTAATAAATCTTTTGTTGAAAATAAAATTATAATAGAAGAGTCAAAAGAAAAAAACAATAATTTTATGTTTATATTGAAAGAGGCAAATATAAATAAAATAACAAAAGCGATTGAAAATATAGAAAAAATAGAAAATATATTTATAGCGAGAATAAAATCGTAATAATTTTTTATTGATTTTTTAATTCTTCTTCAAACTTCTTTTTTGCAATTTTATTCAAATTATATTTTTTATATTTTTCTCTCAAAGTTATCGAAGGAATCCACCAAGCGACTGAAAAAACTTTTTTCTTTATTCTTTCAACTTTATCAAAATAAATATTATAATCGCCGTTCGTTTTCATTATATGGCAGGAATAAGCCTCGAAAGGATGTTTATCTTTGTCTATTTCGACATTCAAATCTTTCATTAAATCATGACATTTTTTATAAAATTCATTTTTATTTTGAGCTTTATAATTATTGAATACAAAAAGAAAAGAATTAAAATTATAATAATTTGCATCTTTCAATAATTCTATTTTTTTTTCTTTATAAATATTAAATATATTTTTGAATACCGATAAAGCGTCCGTAATCATTTGATTGTCTTTTTCTATAGAATGCGTTAAAGATGATTTTCTTTGAACATAATAATATTTTGCTTCGTTATTATAAAATTTTTTCGGAGAATATAATAAATATTTATAAAAAAATTCCGTATCTTCCGAAACTATATAATTTTGAAATTTCAAATTATTTTTTTCTATAAAATCTTTTTTAAATATTTTATTAACCGTAGAAACTAAAGGATATTCGGGAGTATTTTCCTTTTCGGGAGTATTTACATTAAAATCACTTATTCCTTCTTTCCAAGTTTCATTTTTTTTAAATTTCTTTTTCCAAATATTTATTCTGTTATGATAATAAGGTTTTATTATTTTATCTCTTACTATATTTATATTATTTGTAAAAACTATATCGGCTTTATTTTTAATCGCCGTATTATATAAAATTTCAATATAATCTTTTTCAATATAATCGTCAGCGTCTATAAAAGAAATATACTCTCCCGAACTTTCATTAATTCCAATATTGCGAGAAAAACCAATTCCATAATTTTTTTCATTATTTATGATTTTTATTCTACCGTCTTTTTTTGCATATTCTAAAATTATATTTTCGCAGTTGTCGGCGGAGCAATCGTTAATGCATATTATTTCAATATCCTTCAAAGTTTGATTTATAACGCTATCTAAACATTTTCTTAAATATTTTGCGACATTGTATATTGGCAAAATTACTGAAACTTTCGGCATCGTTTATCCTTTATTAAAAGTTAAGTTTTATAATTTTTCGACTTCTTCTATACTTAATCCCGTGTTTTCGCTGATAAATTTTATATCCAAGCCTGATTTTTTTAGATTTTTGGCTATAGAATATTTTTCATTTTTTATGCCTTCAAGCCTTCCCTCTCTTCTACCTTCTTTTATTCCTTCTCTTCTTTTATCTTCAAGCGATATTTGTTTGTCGTATTGATAGATTTCTTTTTTCTCATATTCTGACATCATTAATCGGCTTCTAATAAAATTATTATATCGTTTATGCGCTTCTTCCATAATAGGTTTTTCTTTTACTATCTCTGACATATATTCCTCCATATTGTTAGTCGTAAAAAATCCAAGCCAATAATTTAAATCCTTTTTTAAATTATTATCTTTGAATTTAAATTTCTTTAATTCTATTATATGTATTTGCAAATGGTCGGTTAATAATCTTTTACTTTTTGTATCGTAAATCATATAGCAACTGTGAACATTGCTATTCTTTTTATTCAAATTAAAATTAAGCAAATTAATACTTATAACAGGAGTTAAATCATCATACTTTTCCCCTTTCTTTAATAACTTGCTATAATTTGAAGCCCAATAATATAATATTCTTTCTGGAAATCTTGAATTGCCCGATAACTGAACTTCAATAATTACGACAGTTCCATTTTTAGTAATACATTTCACATCAACGATTGTCTCTTTATTTTTATAATTCCTTTTCAAATTGAAAGGATTTAATATTTCGACTGCCTTAAAAGTTTTCATGTCTGCGCTAATCATAACGGCGTTTATAAAATCAAGAAGAACTTTTTCCCCACCCTTGTCCGTGAAAAAATAGCGAACAAAACAATCATTTAATGCATTAAAAGGTTTTTTATTCATAGGAATATTATAACAAAATAATTTTATTTGTCAAAGATATTTAATTTAAATAAAAAATTGTTAAAATTAAAAAGTTAATATATAAATTTTTTAAAAATATTGTATAGTAATAAATATAACATTATAAGGAGTTTGTATGCAAAAGTTTGATATTTGCGTTATTGGAGTAGGAACTGTCGGAGCTTTCGCGGGTTATTATTTGGCTAAAAAAGGACTTAAAACCGCTTTGGTAGATATTTATTCGCCGCCGCATGATAAAGGCTCTTATCATGGAGATACGAGAATTTTTAGAATAGCGTATGGCGAAGGCGAAAAATATATTCCTATGTTAAAAAGAGCTTTTGATTTATGGGGAGAATTTGAAAAAGAAACCGATACAAAATTATTTGAAAGATGCGGCGTTATTAATATAGGGCATAAAAATTCGGATTTTATGATTAATATTATAAAAAGCGTTAATGATTATAAACTTGATTGCGAAATTATTGATAAAAAAGAAATAGAAGAAAGATATAAATTTTTTGTTCCAAATGATTTTATAGGAGTTTACGAAAAAAATACGGGATATGTTTATAGCGATAAATCAATAATAACGGCGTCTAACGAGGCTAAAAAATTAGGCGCTAAAGAATATTATAACGAAGAGATAACGGAAATTAAGAAAAATGATAATTCTTATTTAATAATATCTAAAAATTACGAGTTTGAAACAAAAAATATAGTATTAAGCGCGGGAACATATTCGGATGAAATTTTAAATCTGCTTTTAAAAATAATGCCTCTTCCTTGCATACCTATTTTTAAGAAAAGAAAAATTTTTTCTTGGTGGAAAAGCGAAGAATATATTTACGGGAAATTGCCAGCCTTTACTTTTGAAATAGACGGCGACCATTATTACGGTTTTCCAAATGCGGGAGACGGATTTAAAATAGGCAAAAATTTAAGCGGACAATATTATAATAAAAGAGAGGAGAGAGTGCCTTTCGGAGAATTAGAAGAAGATAAAAACGAAATAGGAGAGCATGCCAGAAAATTTATGCCTTATATTGGAAATTTTATAGAAGGAAAATCATGCAGTTATCCTATGAGTTTAGACGAAGATTTTATAATAGATTTTCTAAATAAAGATATATTATTTTTTGGCGGATTAAGTCATGGTTTTAAGTTTGCCACAGTTTTAGGCGAATTAGCAATGAAAGCGTTTATAGAAAAAGATTTTAAATTAGACGATAATTTTAGTTTAAAAAGATTTAATTAATTATTCTAAATTATTTAATATTATTTTATATAATAAAAAATAACGCCCGCATATTAATAAAATATGAGAGCGTTATTATATTTTATTCTATAATTTTACTTATAGAACAGGACTTTCATGCATAGCTTTTAAGCGAGTCCATCTTCTGTCAACTTCTTTTTGGAAAGCTCCGAGTATATCGGGATATTTCAAAAGATGCTTCGTTTTGCCCATCATTTCAAGCCATTTTTCTACAGGTAATTTTTTATCGTCCGCTATCATATTGGTTATTGTAGTTATTCCATGCTCAACTTCGTATAGAGGGAAGAAACAAGTATCAACCGCAGCTTTAATAACATCTTTACCCATATCATCAGGCGATTTCCAGTTTAAAGGGCATGCTATTAAAATTTTTACGAAAGCCGTTCCATGATTATTCGCATACCACTGAGCTTTAGCCGCTTTTTTCACCAAATCCATCGGATAAGATTCGCAACCTGTAGCCACATAAGGTATATGACAGCCCGCAAATATTTGAGCCACATCTTTATGGTTAAATTGTTTTCCAACTTCCGCTTTGCCGACATTTGAAGTTGAAGTTCTATGTCCTAAAGGAGTAGAGAACGACAACTGATTGCCCGTATTCATATAGCCTTCGTTATCGTATTCTAATATTATCATTTTATGGTTTCTAACCGCAGCTCCAATCGAAGGTCCCATACCTATATCATGTCCGCCATCTCCCGTAACCATTATAAATGTAGGGTCCTCAGGTCCGTCTATCTCGCCTCTTCTTTTTCTTTCATGATACATTTCAACAATGCCAGAAAGAGTGGCAGCGCCGTTTTGGAATAGGTTATGAACATAAGTCGTCCTGTAAGAACTATAAGGATAACCAGTAGTTACAACCATCGAACAACCCGTATGAACTAAAAGCACAACCGAACCTTCAATTCCTTTCATAAAAGTATTTATTCCAGAGAATATACCGCAACCGTTACAAGCGCCATGTCCTTGAGCGTATCGATAAGCCTTGCCCGTTAACTCTCTTAAAGGAGGAACTTTAACATCAAGTTTTTTAGTTTGCTCGTTCATTGTCACGGTTATTCCAGATTTTTGACTTTCTATTGTCAACGGTTCATGAATAGGTTTCATTTCAACGCCCGCATGTCCCATATACTGTTCCAAATAATCATGTTTATGAACTGTTCCAGGTTTTGCCAACTCGTCTATTCCAGCTTGGAATAATTTTTTAGCGCTATCTAAAGGGAATTCCGTTCCGCCAAGTCCGTAAGTTCTGCTTATAACGACTGTTTTATTCGTAGCGTCATTTTTCAAAGCCGCTCTTATTTCGGTAGACATATTTCCGCCCATACCAGAATAAGTGTCTTGTCTATCGCCTACAACCACAACTTTAACATTTGCCAATAATTTTTGAAGTTCTTTTTCAGGGAAAGGACGAATTTGAGATATCGCAAAAGTTCCTATTTTTAGTTTAGGATTTTCTTTCGTCATCTCATCAACCGCCAAAGTAGCCGTTTCATAAGCGCTTCCGCAAACCATTAAAGCGACATCTACATTATCCATTTTATAAGTTTCAATCGGCGAGTATTTTCTTCCCGATAATTGAGCGAACTCTTCAAATACATCAAGTATTATTGGACGAGAGTCTTCTAAAGCTTGAGATAATTGTAATTTGTTTCCCGTTAATTCGTCTTCATTCATGTAAGGTCCGATTGTAACGGGATGTTTAGAAGGTTCTACGGATGTAACTTCTGGAATATATTTTCCTAAAAAGTTTTGAACATCGCTATCATTTTTAAATAATTGAACTTTTTTCTTCTGGTGAGAAGTAAAAAATCCGTCCGAAGAAACTATTATTGGAAGTTTAGCTCTTTCTGCAATTTTCAAAGCCAAAATATTAAAATCGTAAACCATTTGGGTAGTATGAGCCATTATTATTATCCAACCCGTATTAAGCGCCATCATTATATCCGATTGGTCGCATTTAATATCCAAAGGTCCTGAAACCGTTCTATTTACAACATTTAATACCATTGGAAATCTTGTGCCTGATTGAACGGGAAGCTGTTCCATCGCAAATAGGAGTCCGTTTGCGCTTGTAGCGTTGAATACTCGTCCTCCAGCCGTGGTAGCTCCAAAACATATTCCCGCAGCTCCATGCTCTCCGTCTCCTGGTATCATACATACTTCATGTCTTCCGTTAGCCTTCATTTCGTCCAAATATTCAGCTATTTGAGTGGAAGGCGTTATTGGATAATAACCCATTACATGATAATTGATTTGAGCGGCCGCTATGGCTGCAAGCTCGTTACCACTTTCAAGTATATTTTCTTGTTCAGCAAGTTTGTATTTATTAGCCATTTATACGCTCCTTATTTATTTTTCTTATAACGACTGTAGGTTAATTTATCTACATCGAAATTTACTTCTAATTCGATTCTTAAAGCCTGCTGGTCTTTCTCCAAAGGTTTAGGAGCATAAGGACCTTTAGGACAAGCTCTAACGCATTTTAAACAACCTTTACAGTATTGATAATCTATGCCCATCATATTCATAGCGGTAACTTCTGGTTTTTTTCTATCTGGACCTCTTTCCCATACTATGCATAAATCTGGACATACCGCTTCGCATTGAGCGCAGTCTATACAATTTGCGGGATTGAATACGGGAATTTTACCCGTTCTCGTAACTTGCAAATCTTTCAAAGTGCTGTTTCCCGCCGCGCTTATATAACCGCCCGTTAGCTGATTATTTTTTCCGTAAACGGGTTCTGGTTTTTTGTAAGGAATATAAGGGTATTTATCTTCTGGAGCGAATACTTCCTCTACGGAATCATCGTATCCTCTTCTAAACGCCTCTATATTCGGCTCTACCAATTCGGGCTTCTTTCCGTCAAACTGTTTTCTAATTTGCTTTTCAAACAGTTCTTTTTCTATAAACGGAAGCTGTTTAATCATAGCGCCCATAATAATGGTATTTGCAGCTTGCGAAGGAAGATGCAAATCGCCCGCAATTTTAATAGCGTCCACACAAACTACTTTTCCGCCATGAAGTTTAGCGAAATCTCTCGCTTCTTTTGGAGACATATTGGTATTAAAAATAACGATAGCGTCATCTTTAACGCCCATTAATGTCATTGGGTTTTTCAAAAGATTCATATGGAAAACCGCTACAACATGTGGTTCTTCAACGGTAGAATTAACTCTAACCGAAGTTTCCGAATCGGCAAATCTAACGAAAGATTTAACGGGAGAACCTTTCTTTTCGGAACCATAACTTGAGAATGCGGCGCCGTTATAACCTTGTGATAAAACGCCTACATCTGCAAGCATTTTACCCGCGCTATTTGCGCCCATTCCGCCTATACTTTCGAGACGAATCTCGAAAAAGCCTAAATCATTGACTTTTGGAAGTTTCACAACTTTTCTCCTTTTGTTATAAAAATGAGATTTTTAAATTAATATCGATACAACAATATCAATCTGTAATATTTTACTACAAAAAAAATAAAAGTCAAATTTAGAATTTTTAAAAATTATATTAAATCAAATTAAAATATATTTTTTAGGTTGAATTTATAAAAACTTAATGATAAAATATATAGCAAATTATTATTAATAGTATTATTTAAATTATAGTTTTTTAAGATTTTTTAAGGAGAATAAAATGAAATTAATTCCAAATTCTAATAAATATAAAGAATTTTCTAAAGGACTTTACGAACCTCGTTTTGAACATGACGCTTGCGGAATTGGAGCGGTTGCGAATATTAAAGGAGTTGCAAGCCATAAAATAATTTGCGATGCTTTGGAAATTTTAATGCAACTTGAACACAGAGGCGGAACGGGAAGCGAAGAAAATACGGGCGATGGAGCGGGAATACTTATACAAATTCCTCATGATTTTTTTTCTACTCAAGAGCTTGATTTTGAACTTCCTAAAAAAGGAGATTATGCCGTAGCTTTTATATTTTTATCTCCTAATTCTGAAGCTAAAGAAAAAGGAAAAAAAATATTTTTAGAAGGATTAAAAGAAAAAGGATTAGAATTTTTAGGCTTTAGAGAAGTTCCCGTAAACTCAAGCGATATAGGAAAAACCGCGCTTAAAGCTATGCCATATTTTTTGCAGGCTTTCGTAAAAAAACCTAAAAATATTAAATCGGGATTAGATTTTGAAAGAATTATTTATTCGGCTAGAAGAATAATTGAAAAAAAAGCTTCAAATGTTAGCAAGTTTTATATTTGTTCTTTTTCTTCTCGAACTATAGTTTATAAAGGAATGTTAATTTCGACTCAATTAAGCGATTTCTATATTGATTTTAAAGATATAAATATGAAGTCGGCAATAGCTTTAGTTCATTCAAGATTTTCAACGAATACTTTTCCAAGTTGGGAACGCGCTCATCCAAATCGCTATATGATTCATAACGGAGAGATAAATACGATTAGAGGAAATGTTGATTCTATAATAGCAAGAGAAGGACTTTTTAAGAGCGATTATTTTGAAGACTTAAAAGAAATTTTTCCCGTAATAGCAAACGAAAGCAGCGATTCGGCAATGTTTGATAATACTTTGGAATTTTTAGCTTTAAATGGCAGAAGTCTTGAAGAAGCTTTTATGATGATGATACCCGAACCTTGGCATAGAAATAAAAATATGCATCCTAAAAAAAGAGCGTTTTACGAATATAACTCGACTTTAATGGAGCCTTGGGACGGACCCGCCGCTATAATATTTACTGACGGCGAAGTTATGGGAGCGAGTCTTGATAGAAACGGTTTTCGTCCTTCAAGATATTATATTACTAACGATGATTTTTTAATTTTATCTTCCGAAACGGGAGCTTTAAAAATAGACGAAAGCAGAATTAAAGCAAAAAAGAGATTGGAGCCTGGAAAACTTTTGCTTGTCGACACTAAAAAAGGAAAATTAATTTCAGACGAAGAGATTAAACTTCGTTATGCAAGCGCAAAACCTTACGATAAATGGCTTAAAAATATGGTTCATTTGGAAGAAGTTTCAAGCAAAGGTTATAAACATAATTTTTTAGACGAAAAAGAAATTTTATGCCTTCAAAGAGTTTTTGCTTGGAATTATGACGAATTAAAATTAAGCGTTGAGGCTATGGCTTCAAACGGAAAGGAAATTTTAGCGGCTATGGGAGTCGACACGCCTTTAGCGGTTTTAAGCGAAAGTTATCAGCCTTTATTTAATTATTTCAAACAACTTTTTGCTCAAGTTACAAATCCGCCTCTCGATGCAATAAGAGAAGAGATAATAACTTCTACAAGAGTTTATTTGGGAAGCGAAGGAAATTTATTAAAACCAAATGCCAATAATTGCAAAAGAGTAGAACTTCATTATCCGATTATATCGAATGAAGAATTATATAAAATCAGAAATCTTAAAAATTTTAAAGTTAAAGAATTTTCTATTCTTTTTGAGGACGATAAAAAAACTTTAGAAGAGGCTTTAGAAGAGCTTTTTAAAAATGTTGAAAACGAAATTGAAAAAGGTGCTTCGATAATAATTTTAAGCGATATTGGAGTAAACGAAAAAAAATGTTATATTCCTTCTTTTATAGCCGTTGCAGGATTGCATAATCATTTGATTAGAAAAAACTTAAGAACGCATGCGAGTATAGTTATAAATACGGGAGAGGCGAGAGAGATTCATCATTTTGCATGTTTGCTTGGCTATGGAGCTACTGCAATTTGTCCTTATCTTGTTTACGAAAGCATTAACGATTTAATAAGAAAAGACGCTATAAAACTTGACTATAAAAAGGCAGAACAGAATTTTATAAAAGCAAGCATAGGCGGAATAGTAAAAATTGCTTCAAAAATGGGAATTTCTACTTTACAAAGTTATAACGGAGCGCAAATTTTTGAATGTTTAGGTTTGAGTAAAAAACTTGTAGATAAATATTTTTCAGATACAATAACTAGAATCGAAGGAATAGACATTGAAGATATTAACGAAGAGCTTATTAATTTGCATAAAAAAACTTTTTCAAAACAAATAAGCGCTCTTGAGCCTAAAGGAATTCATGGATATAGAAGCGGAAGAGAAGAGCATATAATCGACCCTCTTGTTATATTTAATTTGCAGGAAGCTTGCAAACTTAAAGATTATAAATTATTTAAAAAATATTCTTCTTTAGTCGACAGTAAAATAATAAAATTAAGAGATTTAATGGAGTTTGACACAAGCGAAGCTATAAATATTGAAAGAGTAGAATCTGTAGAAAATATAATAAAAAGATTCAAAACGGGCGCTATGAGTTATGGCTCAATATCTAAAGAAGCTCATGAATGTATAGCAATAGCAATGAATAGACTCGGAGCAAAATCAAATTCGGGCGAAGGCGGAGAAGACGAAGAGAGATTTAAAATAGACGAAAACGGAGATAATAAATGTTCGGCTATAAAACAGGTTGCATCGGGAAGATTTGGAGTCGATATTAATTATTTAGTAAACGCTAAAGAAATTCAAATTAAAGTCGCGCAAGGAGCTAAACCTGGAGAAGGCGGACAACTTATGGGTTTTAAAGTTTATCCTTGGATTGCGAAGGCAAGAAATTCTACGCCAGGAGTTACTCTTATATCGCCGCCGCCGCATCATGATATTTATTCGATTGAAGATTTGGCTCAATTAATTTACGATTTAAAAAATGCTAATAATAAAGCGAGAATATCTGTAAAACTTGTAAGCGAGGTTGGAGTAGGAACTATCGCGGCTGGAGTCGCTAAAGCTGGAGCAAATTGTATATTAATATCGGGTTATGACGGCGGAACGGGAGCGAGTCCAAGAACTTCAATACCAAATGCGGGAATGCCTTGGGAATTGGGACTTGCAGAAACTCATCAAACTTTAATTTTAAATAATTTAAGAGATAGAGTGAGAATAGAAACGGATGGAAAACTTATGACGGGAAGAGATTTGGCAATAGCGGCGCTTTTAGGAGCTGAAGAATTTGGATTTGCAACCGCTCCTCTTATGGCAATAGGTTGCACGATGATGAGAGTTTGTCATCTTAATACTTGTCCTTTTGGAATAGCGACTCAAGATATTACTTTAAGAGATAGATTTAAAGGTTCGCCTGAAAGAGTTGAAAATTTTATGCTTTTTGTAGCCGAAGAATTAAGAGAATATATGGCTAAACTTGGTTTTGAAAAATTGGACGATATGATTGGAAGGACGGATAAACTTTATCAAAAAAAAGATATTAAAGGAAAAGCCGCAAAAGTAAATTTAGATAGAATATTAAAATCGCTTCCGACTTATAATAAGACGGCGGAACATTTTAAAGATTTTAAAGACAATAAACTTGAAAAAACTATGGATTATAGAATATTGATTCCTCTCTGTCAAAACGCTCTTAAAAAAGGAAAAAATATTAAATTAAGTCTTGAGGTTAATAATCAAAGCAGGGCTTTTGCAACTATGCTTTCAAGTGAGATTACGAGAGATTACGGGAAAAATGCTCTTAAAGAAGATTGCATTCAAATTACGGCAACGGGAAACGCTGGAAACAGTTTCGGCGCTTTTTTATGCAAAGGAATAAAACTTGAAATTATAGGAGATACAAACGATTATTTGGGAAAAGGTTTAAGCGGCGGAAAAATAATAGCTAAAATTCCAACAACCGCGAAATTCAAAGCCGAAGAAAATATTATTTCGGGAAATGCATGTTTATACGGAGCTACAAGCGGAGAGGTTTATTTAGACGGAATAGCGGGAGAGAGATTTTGCGTTCGTAATTCTGGAGCTAAAGCCGTTGTTTTGGGAACGGGAGTTCATGGCTGCGAATATATGACGGGAGGATTAATTGCAGTTTTGGGAGATATAGGAATGAATTTTGCAGCTGGAATGAGCGGAGGAGTCGCTTATATTTACGGAAGGCATAACGAGATAAATGTAAATTTGGAACTTGTCGATATTTTGGAATTAAGCAAAGAAGATGAAAACGAACTTAAGGCATTGATAAAAGAACATATAGATTTTACGGGTTCAAAAAGAGCGATAGAAATTTTAGCAAAATTCAAAGCGAAAAACTTTTTTAAGATTATGCCGAGAGATTATAAGAATATGCTTAATATGATAGAATCCTGCAAGGGAGAAGAAAATCCCGAGCTTGCTGCATTTTTGAAATTAAGTGAAAGTATGAAGTAAAATTTTATTTTTACGCTTTACACATGTTCGGGAAAGCATACAAAATTACTCCTACTTTTTTGATACTAAATAAAGTAAGCAAAAAAACACTTATTTTTGAAAAAAAGAAGCAAGGATAGGCTAAAAGCCCACAGCGTGAAGACCTCTTTCGGCTAAAACATTAACAGTTTAATTTAAAGTCAAATAGTTACGGCTTTATTTATTTATTTTAAATTTATATATATTTAGAAACGGGAGTTTTATTCCCTCATTTCTAAATTTTTTACTTTATTTAGATTCTTAATTTTGCCGTCATTGTGAGGCTTTAGGTGAAGCAATATCTTTTCCACCAAACCAATCAATCTACTTTAACAACCTAACCTCTCCAGACAATAATTTTTGCATAGCTCCTCTCTTCATTTCCTTAATCAATTCTTTTTGCTTTTTCAAATTATCAATTTCTTTATCAAGCAAACTTAAATATCCGCCTATCTTTTCTTGCTCTTCTAAACTTGGAAGATAAATTATAATATCTAAAAATTTTTTCTTTGATATATTATATCTTGTTATTCCTTGAGCTAATCTATATGTTGATTTTCTTATATAATCGGAACGGAAATAATATCTCGCAAATTCTGGCAATAATATATTAAAATCAAATCTAAAACCAAAACAAAAACTATTTAAATAGGTATTTTCTACTTCGTCAAGCAATACGGAACTTATGGCTACTTCGTCTGGAGTTTCAGACGAAATTGTAAAAAATATATCTCCATATTTCACTAAATTTTGATTTTCGTTTTTACCTATAAAAACATTTCCAAGCCTATTGATATCAATTTTATTTTTATCATATACGCTTTTATAAGTTATATATTTCGCATTACAATTTTCTACAAAAGAATTTGCTTTTTTATTTCTTAAACCATTATAAGATACGCCAATTTTTGATAAATTATATTCTTTCCATTCGTCCTCAAAACCTTTAAATCTTGCTTCGGGAATATTTTCGCCTTCTTTA
>ERZ1673700.1268-NODE-1268-length-26117-cov-11.908372_pt1 | contig 26117 bp, 17 predicted proteins | sample MGYA00580230_ERZ1673700 | MGnify/ENA primary metagenome ERZ1673700 (study PRJEB41218, sample SAMN15661782) | gut metagenome | host: Homo sapiens | place: Canada: London | collected 2015-08-20/2019-03-30 | study: EMG produced TPA metagenomics assembly of...
CGCCTGAGGGGCCTTTCTATGCCTTTGACCGGTGCGTACTATCCAAGGGCGGCATGCTGTAACACTGACCTAGCGCTGTTCCTATGTCACAGGCAGCAGTCAGAACAGCAAGCCATCATCAGGTCGCCGCAATCAGTCCGTAAGATAGGCCTGCGCATCCAGCGCTGCACGGCAGCCCATGCCCGCTGCGCTGATTGCCTGACGATAAGTACGATCCACGCAATCGCCTGCAGCAAAGATGCCTGGCGCACTGGTCACCGTGCTGGCACCCTGCACCACGACATACCCATCATTGTCACGGTCCACAACACCAGCTGCAAAATCAGTGGCTGGCGTATGGCCGATAGCCACGAATACGGCGTTGGTGTCCAGCGTGCTTTCTTCTCCGGTCACCACGTTACGTACGGCAATGCTGCTGACACTGGCCGGTGCCACAGCCGGTCGTTTGATTGTCAAGCCAGGAATGGCAATAGGTGCACCGGTGTTCTGTGTGGGGGAGGAGGTGCCGGTAATGGAGGTCACCACTGTGTTGGTCAGTAGGGTGATGGTCGGATTGGCTTTGGCTCGGTCCACCATGATCTGCGAGGCACGGAAGCTATCGCGTCGGTGAATCAAGGTGACCGAAGAACCGAACCGGGTCAGGAATAATGCCTCTTCAAAAGCCGAATCGCCACCGCCTACGACCACGATAGGCTTGTTCCTGAAGAAGAAGCCATCGCAGGTGGCGCAGTACGAGACGCCATGTCCGGACAGCTCCTGTTCGCCGGGCACCCCAAGCTTACGGAATGACGACCCTGTGGCGATGATGAGTGCTGATGCCTCCAACTGGGAGTCATCGGAGAGCGTTACACGATAGGTCGGCTTGACCGAATCACTCTCACACGCCTCAATGGAAGAGACATCGTCTGTGATATAGGTTGTACCGAAGCGCTTGGCCTGTTCCTTCATGCGATCCATAAGATCCGGGCCAAGAATACCTTCCGGGAATCCGGGGAAGTTCTCCACCTCAGTGGTGTTGACCAACTGTCCACCTGGCGACAACGCACCAGTGACCATAACAGGATTAAGACCTGCACGGCCAAGATAGATGGCGGCCGTGTAGCCAGCGGGACCAGAACCGATAATGATGACGTTATGTTTCACGTGAAACATTGTCACACCCCCATACGATATTCCATGTCATTCAGCCAGACGCGAAGAAAGGGCGGCACCGTCGAATGCATGCGAACGGTACCGCCCTTCTTGGGTCAGTTATCGGTATAGATGCCGATTAGAAGACCTCCACCTTCTCGATGTACAGCTGGTTCTGCGGCAGGCTACCCGATGGCACCCACAGCAGCAGATCCTGCGTATTGACGGCTTTGGTGAACTTCACCTCAGTAGTGCCACCTTCAGCAAAGGTGAATTCGGCCACCTGCTCGCCCTGAGTGGGGTCTCCAGTGGTATTTGCGCGAATATAGCCCTTACCACCGGATGTGCGGATGGTGATAACCATGCGGTACGCATCCTGCGGCTGGTCAAGGTGCATGTAGTATGCGTACCCGGATTGGCCGCCAGGATTCGACAGGAAGTTGGCGCTGGAAATCGTAAACGCCGTGTTGTTCTCATGGCTCGGTTGCGGAACAGCGCTGGAATCCTTATCGCCGGACTTCTTGGCCTTGGTCTTCTTGGACGACGAATCAGCAGTCTCGGACTTCTTGGACTTGTCTGATGCCGAGTCCTTGGATTCGCTCTGAGTGGCATCACTCGATTTTGAAGAATCGTCAGTGGTGCCACCGTTCGTCGCGTTCTCGCTGCCACCAAATGGCACAGCGTCAGCATTGATATCAGGCCAGTCACCTTCACTGGAGTTGCTGGAAGCATCGGCAGGATTGTCTCCGGAGGATCGGAACGCATGCACTGCCCAAACAGCCGCTGCCACTACCAATATCAGAGCCACAATGATGGCAACGACCTTGGTCGACAGTTTGCCGAACAGATGTTCATCGGGCAGCTTGCTGTCAACCTCGTCATCCGGCACATCCTTCGGTGTGAAGCTCGGAGGAATGGCGCTTACTTCGGCAATGCGGGCCTGCTCCTCTTCCAAGGCACGCAGTGATTCCTCACCGGGAGCCACAGCACGGCCGCTGGCGTCGAACACGGGAATACGACTGGTTGTCTCTCCCACGGTGGCATCGGAAATACCGCCGGTAACAATAGGCACTGTCAACCGAGTATTATCACCCGGACCGCCGATAGGGGCCGGATTCATTTCGCTGTACCAGTCACCGGTGCCTTCACCGGAAAGATTTTCGTGCTCCCAGGCGTCAGAAAGGTTGAAGTCAAACAGACGGCGGGCATCAGACTGAGACTGGTTGCCGTCAGCAGTACTGGACCCATCAGGCAGAGGAACCGGTGACATCGCGTGCGGAGCGGGGACGGCGGCCGGCTGAATCGGCAGGGAAGGGGTAATAGACAATTCCGGAAGACTGTTGCTGTTAATCAACGTGCTGGGAATAGGCACGATATCAGTCTCGTTGGCAGGCTTCAGTATCGCCTTGGTAATCGAGCAATCGCTTTCCACGCTCGGCAAAGCGATATCAGCATCGCTCAGTTCAGAGAGCGGCTTCCAATTACCCAACAAGGCGTCGAGTTCTACAAGGGCTGCCATTGGCAACGTATGCTCGTCGGGCTCGCTCAAGGCCAATCCACGCTTGCAAATCACGCGGAATTCGCCAGGGGTGTCTTGCGGCAAGGCACGCAGATTGAATGTGGGTGTCGCTTGGCTTGGCGTGCGTGTCAGCAGGGCATAGAGCAATGCCGCAAGCTGGCGAATCGCATACCGTTCAGGACCGTCCGTACGCAGATCGGTAGCGGACGTGTCGGCCAGCATCGTGGCACATGGTGCATCGGCAATCTGCACACCGGAGGTAGTCACTCGAACGGTGTCGGTTGTGATGACGATGCTGCTGGGAGTATCCGCAATGACCTCGCGCAGCACGTTGGCGCATTCTCCGATAATCGACCGGATGGCGCTGTAGCTGAGCGGCTTGTCGGTATCCACCATGTAGTCAGTCAGGCATTGGCCGCTGTCCACCGGCATGACAATGAGAAGTACGTCGGATTCCATACGGTATTTCAGTACGGGAATCACACGATCAGGGCGAGTGGCGGCGATGCGACCAGCGAGCTTATCGATTGCGGCGAAAGCGCTGCGATCGGTAATGATGAACAGCTGGCAATCCTTTGCCAGCACACGGTCGTTGGCTTTCCATGCCTGAATGCCAGGCTCCTCACGCAACGATGATACCAAGGTGTATCGGTTGAGAATCGTGTCTCCGAGTTGCGGTTTCATAGTGCGTTCGGCTCCGTGTGATTGGTGTTCGAGATTGGTCTTAGATATTCTACGTGCGGGGCTATCCTTGACGGGCTCCGTCTCAGGATTGATTTACGTAGCGTCGACTTTTTTCCGGCTGGGCTGTCACAGCAACGTCCTCACTGGCCGGAGTCTTGTGTAGACGGGCCAGTATCGAGTGATAGGCGCTGATGAGTTCCGGGGTGCGTATCACCCACAACACAGCCACATATACTACGGCCAGCACAATGGTGAGCACCACGCAGATGGCCAGCGCAGACCACCAGCTCATGTGCCCGCCTACTGGTCGAATATCCGCGCCGAACAGTGCGACTACCGGTCGTTTGATCAGCCAGACCACAACTCCGGAAGCCAGTGCCGCCACAATGGCCTTGGCATATGTCCTCGTGATCTCCCGACCGCCAAGATTGCCTTCGAACTTGCGGCGCAACATCATCAACGTCAGCGGCAACGCCAGTAATCCACCGAGGGTCACCGAGCAGGCGATGCCGAGTACCCAATGCTCAGGAGGAAGTACCATCATGCCGATGATCATGAATATTGAGGTGAATCCATACTGCATCACCGCGGACAGGAAGGGGTGAAGGCCGTCCTCAAAGGCGTAGAACGTGCGCTGGATCAGCAGGAACGCCGACCCCAATGGAATGCCCATAGACAAGGCGATAAGCGCATAGGAGATCAACATAGTCTCGTCCATCGAGACGGACGGAAGCAATGCACGGATGATCGGTTCGGGGAACACGACCATGGCGGCGGCGAAGAACATGATGAGCAGGCCCACATTATTCAGTGCGCTGACCAGGTCGTGCCGTGCCTCATCCAGATTCGCAGCTGCGATGGAACGGGAGATTTTGGGGAACATAGCCGTGGATACCGATACGGCGATGAGTGAATAGGGCAGGATGAACAGTGTGTACGCATTCTGATAGGTCGCGTTGCCTGCCACGCTGAACAGGCTGGCACCCGTCAGTTCGTGGGCGCGCTGCGGTGCGGATGTGGCGATACGGGTAAGGATAATGCCGCAGATCTCACTGGTGATCACCACGCCCAAAGAGCCTAACGCCACGGGACCCATAGACCTGAGTCCAAAGCCGCCAAGCCCGAAGCTGGGTTTGTACTTGAACCCGATACGGGCCAGCGGCAGGAACAGTATCAGCGCTTGGAAGGCCACGCCCAAAGTCCAGGTGCCTGCGGTAAGCGCGATTTTGTCGGCGGTCCAGAATTCGAGGGGCTGTTCATTGGCCTTGCTGAACAGCAGAATAAAGCCAGTAAAACCGGCGCAACTAATAATGTTGGCACCGGTTGAGCTCCACGCATACGTGAGGAAATGGTCTTTGGCGGCCAGGATCTGACCCAATACCGTATACAGGCCGTAGAAGAACACCTGAGGCATGCACCACAGGGTGAACGAGGTGGTCAGGGCTATCATCTGGTGATCGTCGCTACCCACGTACAGGCGGGCAAGCAGAGGGCTGGCCGCCGCCATCACCACGGTCATGGCCAATAGGATGCCGATGGCCAACGTAATCAGGCGATTCAGTCGTTCTTGGGCGTCTTTTTCTTTCAACGTGCGCACGATCTGGGGCACCAGCACGGCGTTGAAGATGCCGCCGGACACCAGCGTGAACACGGATTGGGGAATCATGGAACCGGCCTGATAGGCGTTGGCCGCCAATCCGGTGGTGCCGATGGCCGCAGCGAGAAGAATCGTGCGGAGCTGACCGGTCACACGGGAAGCAGCGGTTCCCGTGGCCATGATCAGGGAATTACGACCTACGCTTGAACTCATTCGTCAGGGTCCTTCTTCCGATGGAACTGCCGCCACAGGCCGATAATGCCCAGTAGCACGGCGAAGCCGATGATAATGAAGCCGCTGGCATCACTGATGCGCATAACACTGGTGATCGCGGTGTCCTGCGTGTTGCCGAAGCTGTTGCCTTCCCGGTCGGTCAACGACACATGGGCCGTCGATGAGCCGGAAGTGGAAACGCGGATGGTGAAGGTCACCTGAGCGTCGCTATGCGCGGGAATATCGATGTCAGCGGTTCGCGAGGTGACGATCTGCATGGAGTCAGTCAGTGAGTTGACCTGCACGCTGACGGCGTAGGGAAGGTCATTGCTGACGGTGATTGGCATTTTCGCGGATTCGCTGAACACGGATACCGATTCCGATGGGTTGATGCGTACGCCGTTCAGAAGATCGCTGGCCAGTGTTTTCGCGGCTTTGACCATGGCTTTTCGCGTGGCTGTCGGCTGGGGGGAGCCAGACATGGACCGCAGCGCCATATCGTCATGCAGCACCAGTAAAGAGCCAATCCATTGCGTCGGATCGTTGCTATGCGAGGCGGTGTCATTGGCGTCCTGCCGGGCCAGGGCCTGCGGGTCCAACGACGAGACCTCGTCGGAATCAATCTCGTTCCTCAATATGGAGGTGGCCATGCGCATGATGTCATGCCGGCTGTCGGCCAACTGTCTCAATGCCGACCGGGTATTGGCGGTGTTGGCATCATCGGCCTTGTCGGGATTGACCGAATCGCTGACATTGTACGGATCGGCCTTGGCCATGGTCTTCAGGTCCGTCAGATTCAACCAAGACGCCTGCTCGAAGGCGCTCATCACCTGATCTATCCAGCTGGCCTCCGTGGTGCGGGAGAACGTCATAAGCAGGTATCGGGATGTATAGGGCTGTTCCATCTGGTAGAACGCGCTCTGAGCGACCAGTCGGGCCAACCGACCGGCATCGCTGGACTCGGCCTGCGCGTCCGTGCTGGTGGCTTGGCCCTTGGACAGCGTGCCCAAGGTCGATTGCTCCTTCAGCACGGTGACATCGCCGGCAGGCGTATGCACCACGTAGGTGCCTGTGTGTACGGCTTCAGTCTGGTCGGCATCGAAAGAGGCACCGGCAATCACCGTGTCATAGCCCTGCTCGCGTGCTGCGGTCAGCGCATCCAACGTCCAACAGTTGTTGCCCTGCCATGCGTACGCGGAGGGTGTTTCGGAGTCGCCTCCGTCGGCATACCATGCGGCCGCCTGCTTGGCGTTCCACTGCTCAGTGGTGATGCCGGCCTTTTCGTAGGCCGCGGTATCGTCCAGTGCGGTATAGGCGGTGATGTCGAAGTCGGCGGGCTGCATGATGCCGGCAATGGACGGTTGCACTGCGGACTGACGCCAATACAGAGGATCCGCGATCACTTGCAGCGAGCGGTGCTTGGCGAATGTCTGCCCAAGGGATCGCGCGGTATCGGCATCCTGTTCGGATAAGGATATGGCTTGCGTATCAGTGGCTTTGGCCGCGTTGCTGGCGTCGGCGTTATCGGACTTGTCGGCCTTGTCCGTGCTGTTGGACTTGGACGATGTTGATGTCGAGGAAGTGGTGGTTTCGGCAATGCGATTGCTGATGGCCTTATTATCGACCTGCCAGCCGCTGGCGGTGTAGGGCATGGCCACGGTCAGGTTCATGGCCGGTGTTGTCGCGGTGTTGAGCCCATCCGAAGATCGGGTCAGAAAACTCGGTAAATCGGCGAGTATCTGATTGCCAACGATATACGACAGCATCAGCGGTTTCGGTCCCCAACTCCCTATGGAGGCAAGGGTCTGCTGATTGGCGTTCACCTCGATGGTGACGGTGGCAGTGCCGCCGGCGGGAATCGATGGCACGTCAACGGAACCCAACTCGTTGGGGGTTGGGATGGGGGCGTTGTTCTCGGCCCAATTCTGAATATCGGTGCGCGAGACAAAGGTGAACAACGCATTGGTGGTCAGGTGCAGTGTGCCGCTTGACGTGGCCGTGCTGTCCGTATTGCTGATGACCGCGGTGACACGATAGCCCGATTTGGAGGTGACGATGGGGGTGCTTTGCGTGATGGCAATGCTCTGCTTGGGCTGATTCTCGGTCTGATTGCCCGTTGCGTCCGTCGTATCGGATGATGAATCAGTCGTGTCCGTCGTATCGTTCGCGTAGGCGGTCAATGGAGCGGCCAGCATCGCCACAACGGCGACGCCAGCCGCCAGTGCGTGTGCCAGACGTGTGTAATGTCGTAAGACTCCGGGTAGGTTCACTCGTTTGCCTGCCTGTTCTTCTTCCTGGCGTAGAGCCACGCGATTTTGCGTTCGTTGGGATAGCTCAACACGCCATCCAAATCTTCAAAACGTACCCAGATGGCGTCTTCCGCCTCATGATCCGGGTCTCCTTCCACCGTCAATTCGCCGCCGGTCTGTTTGAGCGCGAAGTGATGGACCAGCTTATGCACGCGCTGCGTGGTACCGGTGAACCAGTAGTCGATGGTGGCGATGGAATCGATCACCTCGCCCAGGATGCCGGTCTCTTCATGCACTTCGCGCACAGCGGTCTGCTGCGGGGTCTCGCCTTTTTCGATATGCCCCTTCGGCAAGCACCATTCGAGATGGCCGGAGCGGGAATGACGGGCGATAATGGCCACGCGGTTCTGGTCATCGAAAATCAGACCGCCTGCCGAATATTCGCGTACGACCGGCAGTTCCTGGGCATCCAGTGAAGCGAATGTGGTCGGACCGTCCGACGTACGGCGTTGCGGCATCATGGCCGGAGTCGGGCCGGATGGCGTCACCGGTTCTACCGGCACTGCCGGTTCCGGCGAGGCAACATCTCCGGACGGGTGCCGGCCGAAGACCGTGGCCGGCGTGGGATGCGCTGACGTTGCGGGCCTCACTGGTGCTGCAGACGGCGCTGAGACCGGCATGGTGACCGGCGTTGCGGCCGGTGCGGTACGTGCCGCAGGCGGCATCAGCACGTCGCGCGGAGTCGGTATCGCTGTGGTGTGCGCGGCGGCCTTGGCGACCGCAACGGCAGCATCTACGGCCGCGTGAGCGGTCGCCGCGGGATCGTTCGTGACGATGGTTACGGACGTTTGTGCCGTGGCGATAATCGGCTCGACCTCGGCAATCGTCTCGGCACCGGCCTCGCCGGCGATACCATCAGCCTGCCCCTCGATAGTGCCGCTGGTAGTGGCGATGGTGACGGTGGCATGCATGCCGAAGACGGTGGCCGGTGTGGGCATCATCGGCTTCGGTGCGGGCATGTCGCTGGCGGCGTCCGATATTTCGGATTCGGATGGTTCGGGTGTGGCGGGCGTTGCGGGTGTGCCAGGCACACCGGAATGTTGCGCAGTCGGTACTGCGTCTACTTCGTCTTGATGAACGGCCTGATTGGTGGAGTGGCTCGCGGTGCCGCCGACATCGGAAGAATCGCCCGAATCGGCGGAATGATGCGGAGTTTCGGACGTATACAGCAGGTGGTCTTGGGTATGGCTATCCGCCGAATCTGGTGTTTGCCCCAGCATGCGGGCAAGGTCGGCGGGCGTAATCATATTCTCCACCTTACTCAACCCCGTGTGCAGGTGGGGTAACGGTATGCTGGTAGGGCAGAAAAACGTCGCACGCGGGAAGGTGCCCATTGGATTTCGAAGTATGGCCTGAAGCCATCGAACTTGGTCGACTGTTCGCCGAACAGGGTTACGAGCTGGCATTGGTCGGCGGCCCGGTCAGGGATTTGCTGCTCCATAGAAAGAGCCACGATTTGGACTTCTGCTCATCCGCACGGCCTGAGCAGTTCGAGCCGATACTGCGCCGGTGGGGGCATGACGGCTTCTGGGACATGGGGCGCAAGTTCGGCACGCTGGGTGCCATGCGCCGCCGCCCGGACGGCACCGAGGTCAAGGTGGAGGTCACCACCTATCGCTCCGACATGTACGATCCGGACTCGCGTAAGCCCGAGGTCAATTATGGCGACACGCTTGAGGGCGACCTGTCCCGCCGCGACTTCACCGTCAACGCGATGGCCCTGCGCGTGCCTGACCTGCAATTCGTGGACCCGTTCGGTGGTGCCAGTGATCTGTCCAAGGGCGTGTTGCGCACGCCGGTGGACCCGCGACAGTCCTTTGACGACGATCCGTTGCGTATGATGCGCGCCGTGCGATTCGTGGCCCAGCTGGGCTTCCGTATCGCGCCGGACGCGGCCGAGGCGATTACCTCGATGCGCGACCGCATCGACATCGTATCCGCCGAGCGTGTGCGCGACGAACTGACCAAACTGCTGCTCTCCGACCGTCCGCGCGCCGGCCTTGAGGCGTTGGTCGAATCCGGTCTTGCGGACATCGTCTTCCCGGAAATTCCGGCCCTGCAATTGCAGATCGACGAACACCACCGCCACAAGGACGTCTTCGAGCACACGATGATTGTGCTCGAACGTGCTATCGCCCTGGAAACCGGCCCGGACGGCCCGGTGCCCGCCCCCGACCTGACGCTGCGCTTGGCCGCCGTGATGCACGATATCGGCAAGCCGAAGACCCGCCGGTTCGAGCCGGGCGGCAAGGTGAGCTTCCACCACCATGACGCGGTGGGTGCCAAAATGACCCGCAAGCGTTTGAAGGCGCTGCGTTTTGACCACCATCTGGTCGAGGACGTCTCGGAACTGGTGAATATGCACCTGCGCTTCCACGGCTATGTGGACGAGCCGTGGACCGATTCGGCCGTACGCCGGTATGTCAAGGATGCCGGGCACCTCTATGAGCGGCTGAACAGGCTCACGCGTGCGGATGCCACCACACAAAACAAACGCAAGGCGATGATCTTCTCCCAGGCCATGGATGAGATGGAGGAGCGCGTCCGCGAACTCAAGAAGAAAGAGGACTTCGACGCGATCCGCCCGGATCTGGACGGCAACGAAATTATGGAGTTGCTGGGCTTGGAGCCCGGCCCGATGATCGGCCGCGCCTACAAGCACATGCTGGAATACCGCTTGGATAACGGTCCGGTGGACCACGATGTGGCCGTCGAAGAACTCAAGCGCTGGTACGCCGAGATTCAGTAGTCCGATACTAGTCCGATACCAAAAAACCGTACGCTGAATACGTGTCAGCGTACGGTTTTTCGCGAAGATGAAGCTGTATGCGCCTTACTGCGCCGTGTATGCGTCGTGTTTGGTGTCGGCGGGCAGCTTGGTCATGCTATCGGCGGCCTTGCAACCCTCGATATTGGTGATGGTCTTACCGGATTGCGGGGAGGAGTTGGTGTCCTGCAGATCGTTGAACGTGGCGCCGATGACCACATCGATGAGCTGATCCTCGCGAGCCGTCATGATCATGGTGGCGTCGGTGAAATTGCCGATCAGCGTATACGCCTGATTAATGGCGTTCTTGCCGAAGTAGATGGTGGTGCGTTCAACGTCGGTGCTGGAATAGTTATCGATTTTCTGCACGCTGAATCCACGATTGGCCAAAGCTTCACCCACGGCCTTGGCGAATTGGCCGTGAGAGGTGCCGTTCATCACGCGAATGCCGACCGAAGCGTTGGACACGTATTGCGCTTTGCCGCTGCTGTCCTTGACCGCGCACGGCGCCGCGTTGCCGTAATTCGGCTGGCTGGCCGGAGTCTCCACTTCGCCGAGGCCGAAAACGTGGAAATTGAACAGTAGGGCTATGACCAGCACTACTGCCAATACCGCGCCGCTGATGGAAAAGACGATGGTCTGGCGGCGGCGCACGTACGCCTTGCGGGCTTCACGTTCATCAACCTGATACGTCATCGGTGGACTTCTTTCATGGGTCGGGTGGCTGGTTGCTACCTTAGCGTCACTGTCTGACGCTGATATTGGGGTGTTCGGGAGATTTGGCTCGAATAATACGATCGACCACAGCTGTATCGCGCCACACCTCGATAATGCGTTGTGCCGCTGCCTCGTCGGCGGCGAAAGCGACCACTGAGGGGCCGGATCCGGAGACGAATGCATGGCTGGCACCCGCCTGCGTGGCGGCGTCGATGGCCTGCCCGCTGCGGGGATGCAGGCTGATTGCCGCAGCCTGCAGATGATTGCGGTCGCCTTCTGCGGCTCCCACGATGTCAAAGGTGTGGTAGACCTCAGGAGTGCTGAGTTGCGACTGGTATGCGCCGACCAATACTTCGCCGCTGAATCCCTGTTCTATCAGCGCCAGCTCATCGCGGCTGCCGGGGGCGATATCCGTGATGCGTTCGCCGAAACCGGTGCCGTATGCAAGGCCACCGGTCAGGCAGAACGGCATGTCCGCGCCCAACGTGGCAGCAATGGTGCGCAGGCGCTCTATGGGCCAGTTCAGCTCCCAGAGACGATTGACCGCCAGCATGGTCGCCGCGGCGTCGGCTGAACCGCCGCCTAGTCCGGCACCCACGGGAATGCGCTTGGTGATGGTCAACGCCACATCCGGCTCGCGCTCGGCCGCCTGGGCCATGGCGAAGAGGGCCAGTACCGCATGGTTGCGGCGCATGTCGCTGCGTGAGGAGGCCAAGTCGCCCAAATAAGCGCCTTCGAGCTCCAGAGAGAATCCTGCTCCGGGTTGCTTGGCGGTTGCGGTGACGGTGTCGTATACGCCGATTGCGCAGTAGATGGTGTCCAGTTCGTGGCGTCCGCCCCATTCGTCGTGAGCAGGTCCCACTTCCAAGGTGAGATTGGTTTTCGCCGGGCAATCCACCGTAATGGTGATGGGGGAGAGCTCATCGGACTGATGTCGGGCAGCGGCTGAGCGTGGATGTGAGATTACCGGACTCATTGTGCCTCATCTCCATCTCCACACGATTCGATGGCCTTGGCCAGAGCGGTGAATTCGGCGATGGTGAGCGTCTCTCCTCGACGGGTCGGATCGATGCCGGCGATGGAGAATGCCTCGGAGGGCGCAATGGTCTTCAATGCCGCGTGCAGGGTCTTGCGACGCTGACCGAATGCCGCATCGATCAGACGAAATACGAGTTCCCGTTGTGTGCCGTCGTCTGTGCTGTTCGCAGTTCCCGGGGCAGCCGGGTCATCGGCCTGATACCGGGTGAATTTGACGAGCGCGGAATCCACATTGGGAGCCGGCCAGAACACATTGCGGCCGATGGTGCCCACCCGTTCGGCGGTGCCATACCAGGCGAGCTTCACGCTCGGCGTGCCGTAGATCTTGGAACCGGGCTTGGCGGCGAGTCTGTCGGCCACCTCTTTTTGCACCATCACCAAGAACGAGCCGAGGTTGTCGAAACGCTCCAACAGCGTGAGCAGAATCGGCGTGGCCACGTTGTACGGCAGATTGGCGACCAGCGTAAACGATGCGTCATCGCTGAAATCAGGCACGTTCTCCGGGGTGACGGTTAAGGCATCCCGATTGACGACGGTGAGTCGTGACGTGGCTTCGGGCATGAATTCGGCGACTGTGCCCGGCAGTCGTTCGGCCAGCGGCGGATCGATTTCGACTGCGGTCATGGTGGCGCCGGTTTCCAGAATCGCCAGCGTCAACGATCCCAGGCCGGGGCCGACTTCCATGACATGATCGGCAGCGGTCACTCCCGCCTCGCGTACGATACGACGGACCGTGCCGGGGTCGATGACGAAGTTCTGCCCGAATTTCTTGGTGGGGCTGATGCCGGCATCGGCCGCGATACGACGGATATCGGCGGCACCTAACAGGTGACCAGTGGCGGGAATGGTGTCGTTCATAAGCGTGTGTTCCTTGTGGGCTTCGTAACCGATCAGTACCAACCGACTTGTTCGGAATGTTGCCATGCCTTGGACGGGCTGCCGTAGGCTTGTGCGATGTACCACAGACCCCAATCGATCTGTACGGCGGCATCGTCACGGTAATTGGCACCGAACGCAGCCATTTTGTCTGCTGGTAGCGACTGAGGAATGCCGTAGGCACCGGAGCTCGCGTTTTCGGCATACCACAGCCAACTGGACTCGCGGGTCCATAGTTTGACCAGACAATCCCAGTCGTTGCCTGTCCACCCGCGCTGCGCGGCGGCACCGGCGGCATAGGCCTGAGCCTGGGCTACGGTGGCGTGCCACAGGCGGCCGGAGGGCGTGGTGGTTGTGCCTGAATCGGAGCCAGAAGAGCCGGAATTGTTGTTCGTACCGCCGCCGGTGTTACCAGTGTTGCCGGAGTTGCCGGTGTTACCGGTGTTGCCGGTGTTGCCGGTGTTACCGGTGTTGCCAGTGTTACCGGAATTGCCGGTGTTGCCGGAGTTGTTGCCGCCGGTGTTGCCGGCATTGTTGTTGGACGACTCGTGCTGATTGTTGGAACCGGAATCGGCCTTGCCGTTATCGGCGGAGTCGGATTTCTTATCGGAACCTTTATCGGTATCAGACTTGGCGGCGCCTACGGCGATGATCTGGTCGATGGCCATCGAGGTGACGGTCTCCGATTTCAGCGTCTCCGATTCGGCCACGCCATCCACATAGGTGACGTCGTACACCTGCGTCTTCTCGCCGTTGACGCCCTGCTGGCGCACATCGGCCTGCCCTTCAGCCAGATTCGGGTCGATGATGGTCTGGGTGGAGAACGGAATCACGGACGTGCGCGTCTCCTCGCCGTGGGTCACGCGGCGTACGCGCAGAATGGTCTCGTCGCTGTCTTTCTCAACGCTGACGCGATCCTCCTTGTTGAGCACGATGCCCTTGGAATCGAGGATGGAGGCGGCCGGCAGCTTGCCATTGGGGGCCACCGAGCTTTTGCCGTCGGCGATGACGGTGACCGGCCCGGACTGGTTGATCACCAGGCCGCCGGTGAGCTGGTTGTACACGTTCTTGATGTCGACGGTGATCTTCGCGGCGTTGTTCTGGTTTTCCTCGAAAAATCCCAGTAGCTGGTCGGCGCTGGTGGCCACGGTCCAGAACGGCACGGCGGTGCCGTCGATGTTGATGGTGGTCTGGTAGGCGGACTGTACGGTGACCACGGCATGATTGGCGAGCTGGTCGCCGGACGAGGTGGTCACGATATCGTGGGTCTTGATATCCACCCCTTGTTCCTCCAGAAGACGGGTGGCCGTCATCGCATATGTGGTGACTTGGGTGGTTTGCCCGTTGATGTTCAGGGCCACGGATTTACGCGCGGTGAACGCGAATGATCCAGCCAGCGCGATACTGGTCGCCGCGATACAGGCGATTACGCGGATGCGACGCAGTGTAACAAACCGCTGCGGGGTCCAACGCCGTGCCATTGCCATACTCTTCCTGCTGGATGAACGATTACGCCACCCATCGTAACGGTTGTTCCGGCCCATACTGCGGTTTCACCGGCCACCGTCACCATTCCTGCTCGTCAGATTGTTCTGAGCTCAAAAAAAGAAAAGAAAAGGGGGGCGGGAGAGAAGGGGATGTTCCCGCCCCCTTGAAGGCGCGGAGCTGGTTGGGGGACGCTCCGCCCTCATTCCAGGAAGCCCATAATTGGGGGAAGGCTCCTGGAGTACTTACCCAAGGTAAGAATTATATGCGTAGAAAAGTCTACGTATCACATAATACGCCATTTTTTCTGCGCGACGAGCCTCTTGTCGGGATCGAACCGACGACCTGCCGCTTACAAGGCGGCCGCTCTGGCCATCTGAGCTAAAGAGGCGATTGTTCTTAACGCGTAAATCGTTGCGAACAAATGACTAGTATACCGGTACTTCCCGAGTGGTCAATTTAAGCCGAGCCGCAGGCGGTATTGCATATGTCGCGGCGTCAACTTATTCGGCCACGCAGCATCAGGAGGCGACCGAAATCGGCTTTCCGCTGGCACCGATGGATGGCATTTTGCCTTCCACGCCTACCTGGTCAGCATCCAGCCCAATGGACTTGAGGAAGCCGTCCACCATATTCGTGTCCGCCAGCGTGAGCTGCTTCAGATCCCAGTATTCGCCGTTGATGGTGAGTGTGGGGGAGGAGAAGGCGCCGGAGCTGTTGAACAGTTCGGGGCGCAGGATCGTGTAGTTGTTGGAGGCGGTGAGCCAGTCGAGGTATTCGTTCTTGCCGCTGAACGCCGCGGCGGCCACATCCTCGCTCACGCCGGCCTTGACGGCCTGCTTCTCCAGCTTGGCGTTGTTTACCGGCTCGTAATTGGACAATTCGCCCGGCTGGAAATCCTCAGCGTAGATGTTGGAGAGGTAGCTCATGAGGTGGTCGGGATCGTCATCATGCTCGGCAATGTAGATGGCACCGTTGAACACGCGGTTGGAGTAGTTGTCGGAGCTCTTGTTGTTCTGGAAATTGAGGAAGTGCAAATCGATGTTGAGCTGGCCTGCGTTCATCAGCTTGACGAGCGTCGGGTCGAGTTGGCGGTTCACCGAGGCGCAGCCGGGGCACAGCGGTTCCATGTAGATGGATACGGTGGGAGCCCCCTCGGCTTTCTGGCCATACCCTTTGTTGGAGATTACGAAGCCGGCCTTGTCGTCGGCGTTAGCCGGCTGGGTACTGACTTTCTTGAGCTTGCTATAGGCCTCGTCCACGGTCATGTTGCTTTGCTGGCTACTGCTGCTGGTGTTGGACGGCCGCATAGCCTTGTATACGGCGAATCCAGCGATGGCCACCAGCACCACAATAATGGCCACCACAATGCAGCCGATGATGGTCTGCTGCTTACGCTCCTTGGCTGCCTGCTCGGCCCGTGCCTGTTGTGCGGCCTCCTCGGCCGCTCGGCGCTCAGCGCGTGTGGCACGCTTGGCCTGACGCTTCGGATCTGACATAGCTATCCCCTTGCAATCGCTTCAATGTTTGGGCCCCATCATAATGACCGGGCCTGAGGAGGACTGCGCCCAGAGCTGATCTGAGGTGAATTCCCTGTAAAAGTGTGACGGAACGAACGTATCGGATACACAACGGCCATGTGTGCGGATGGCTGATGTGTGAGATTCCGCCCCGCTCTAGGCGAACGGCATCCAGTTGATCGGCATGCCCAGAATCGGCATCGCGCACAAGGCCACGGTGATGATGGCCCATATGGTGAACAGCACGGTGCCGCGCCCGCCGCCCTTGGGCGCCGGCGCCACTGGAGCAGGTGGAGCCCCACCCACTTCGGTGGATGGCGCGCCCGCCGGGCGACTGTGTTTGAGCCCGCGCAGTACGCCGCCCCCCAGCCGAATCATCATCGACTGTGGGACGAACACAGTGACCAGCCAGCCGATGGCCATGAAACCGCCCAGCGCCAGCCCGGAAGCGGAGAACGGCACATCATTGAGCAACGGCACCGGAATACCCCAATCCGCAGTGAAATACCAGGAGATGGTGTGAACGGGCAGTGCCAGAGCCGCGGTGGCCACGGCGGTTCCCGCCATATAGATGATGACTAGCAGCAGTATGCGGGGAATGGCCAGCAGCAGGGCTTTGACCAGATGCCAGGGAAAAGTCGCCACGCGAATCCACGAATCGGAGTTTTTGCGCTCGCCGCCGCGTTTGCCCTCGCGCTCAAGCTGGGGTTCGGTGTTATAGGCCAGGGTGAGCAGTAGCCACAACAACGCAGTGGCCGCGATGATGGCCACGAGCGGAGCATTTGCCGCCAGTGCCGCCAGCGGCGCCGCCAGCAGGATCAATGGCAGGGTGCCGCGCTGCAGATATTCCCCTCGCTTCACGTCCACCGGATTGGGCATGGGAGGATTTTGGACCATGGTTTCGGTGGGGGCCGCTTGGGCGGTTTGGTCGATGATGCGCTGCAATGCCGGGCGAATGGCGGGGTCCACCGCTGTGGGCTGGTTGCTTGCGGGATCCCAGCTGCTCTGGGCGGTGCCGGACGGGGGGAATGATGACGGCTGCGGCGTGGGGAGTACGGTGGTGCGCTCGGCCAGCGGCGTGGTTTGGTCCGGCATCGGTGTGGTCGCGCCGGTGAGTACCTGCGTGCCGGCGTCGTCGGTGAAATCGGCAGCAGCGTCGGGCAACAGTTGCGTGGCCTGCTCCGCACCGGCCGGCGGACGTGGCGGCATATCGGCTAAGGGCAGCGTGGCGGTAGCGGCGCCAGCCGGCGAGAATACGGCGGTTTCGCCATCGCCGTTATCGCCCTTATTGCCGGAGAACACGGCCATGGTGGGAGCCTCAGCGGCTTCCTCGGCCGCGCGCCAGATGGTTCGGGGATTATTGCGGTCAACGCCGCCGGCCGCGCCAAAAGGGGGCATCGCCTCCGCGGCTTCGGCAACGATCGCAGCCGGTTGTCCAGCCACGGCTCCCGCGGCGAACGGTCCCGCCTGCTCGCCCTGCCAAGCGTTGGGATTCAACGCATCCAAGGCGATGGCATTCAGCAATTGATCCGGCGTGCAACGATCCCTGCGATCCGGGTCCAGTGCAGAACGGAAGGCAGCCAATGTGCCGGCCGGTAGTCCGGAAAGATTCGCGTTGCCCGAGGCCTCGCGCTCAAGTACCGCCATCATCGGCTTGGTGCCGAACACAGGCGCGCCGGTTGCGGCAAAAGCGAGCACGGACGCCACCGACCACCAATCGGTGGCGTCGTCGGATTCGGCACCGTCAATAATCTCGGGTGCGATGAATCCGGGTGTACCCATCACTAGGCCGGTGCGGGTTACGTGACTTTCGCCCTCGCCCATCGCGATACCGAAATCGACCAATACCGGTCCGGCGGCCGACACCATCACATTGGTGGGTTTGATGTCGCGATGGACGATGCCGGCCGCATGTACGGCTTTGGTGGCTTCGATGAGCTTGCGGGCCAAGCGTTCCAGATCGTCGCCCACATACCGGCCATTGGCGGCCACATCATCCTTAAGATTCTTGCCCTCGATGAGTTCAGTGACGATGAACGCCAACGTATCGTCGAGTTCCATATCCACGATGCCGCACACACCCGGATGATTGACCTTCTTCAAGGCCATGGCCTCGCGCCGCAGGCGCTCGCGCGGCGTGACATCGGGCTTGAGGTCGGGGTCGTGCAGGGCCGTGGACGCAGAGCCGGAGCCTGCCACTGACTCGTCGGTCAGGGAGTCGCGCAGAATCTTCATGGCATAGGTGGTGCCGCCGTCGTCGCGCACCCGCCACACCGACCCCATAGCTCCTGAGCCGAGCCGGGAGATCAGCGTATACCCACCAACCACTTCGCCGGACTCAAGATTCAACGCGTTCAAATCGCTCATGCCCTCCATCCTAATGCCTTGCTGGTGCATTATTCTGGCTCTCTCCTGGGAGGCCGAGCTTGATATTTCTTGGCTCCCCTCTCTGAGAGGGGAGCCAAGAATAAATGCCGTTTACGTATTGAGAAGTGCCGTTTACGCCATTAAGGTCGATTGCCCTGACCGGATGTGGTAGCAAATTATGCGCTCGAAATGACAGGATAGGTGCGTGGGCAGGTGCGCCAGTCGTGAATTTGCGACTCTATAACCATCGGCATCAAGGATGTGTCGGCGGTGACCCAAAGGTGAGCCAGCCGGGCACATTCAACAGTGGCACAGCGATGCAAGGGCAGTATCGTGAGCCGCTGATCGAATCGATAACGATATCAGATTCGAATGCCGCGACTTCGCCGGTCGTACCTTCGAATACTTCTCCGAAGACGGCTACCTGTTCGGCGTGATGGCCTCCCAGCAGGTCGCTGACGCTCCGGTCAAGGCCTGAGGTGTGTCTCCGATAACTGAATAGCTAAATAGAATGGACGGCCTGCTGAGTGCTACTCAACAGGCCGTCCATTGTGTATCTGAATGCGAAAAGTCATTATATGGAACGGAATATATCGATACTGTGCATTGTGCCGATTACTGATTCCGACGCAAGTATTCGCGCAGGAAGGGCACGGCAAAATCGACTTCGCCTCGTTCTGTTTCGCGGATAACGAAGGCGTCAAGGAGGCGTTTGCGGTAGGTGGCGGCATAGTTAGGCGTTTTGCCCATGCGCTGTGCAACATTCACGGTGGGAGAGGGACCATCTGACGCTGCCATGGCTTCGAGATACTTACGGTCGTTTTTGGATAAGCCTTGCAACTCCGGGATGCACACGGCGTTATCAAGGTCAATACGTGCTTCCTCGATACCTGCCGTAACATCAGCGTCGATGATGGTATCCGAGTCCCGCATGTCTGCGGCATCCCAGATATGGTAGCCAACCAGTTGAATCATATAGGGGTATCCGGCTGTCACATTGGCTGCAGTGCTTAATTGAGCGTCGGTGATGGACATGCCGGAGGCGCGGAATGTTGTGGCGAAAGCATCGCGCACTTCATCAAGAGGAATATCTGTGAGTATGTTCGTTTTCGCGCGACGTAGGAACGTGATGACTTCGTCATTGAACAAATCAGAAATCATCTGTGGGAGACCGGCGAACACGATGGCGATATTGCGTCGTTCCCTGATTTGATGCTGTATGGCAGTGGCGATGGCAATCATGTCGGATCGCTCAGCCGCTTGAGTCTCATCAATGGTGATAAGCAACCTAGCATGGCGCTTCTCAAGCGCATCCAACCGTCCGGCAATGGCACTTCTCAACGTTTCGGGCATACGCTTCGGGGATAGTTCGGCTTCTCCGAGGCCGATGCCCGCTCCAGCAAAAGTCAACGATGGTCGGATAGTGAGGTGGTCAAGGGCCCCTCGCCCGGTTCGTAAGGCATCAACAAGGCGTTCGCATAGTCCGGCAGAGGCCGTTTCTTCGATGACATCCCATCTGCGCGCTTTGGCCCGGTCTCCGAACACAGTGAGCATCACGGTTTTTCCGGTTCCACGAGCGCCGGTGACGAGCATAATGCGCCCTGGGGCACCGACTCCGTTATCGAGACCTTTCTCGAAATCGCGGATAACTTTGCCTCGGCCGATGAGCAGGGGCGGTTCCCCTCCTGCCGTTGGCTTGAATGGGTTTTCCTTTGCCTTCATGTGGACCGCCTCCTCGCTGAATCAACCTAAAATAAAAATTATCAAAAATATCAAAAAAATAAAAATTATCAAAAGTTGGGTTGAGCCGACTGAAGAAAACAGCCGTGGCGACAATGATTCTGCCGCAATCCGCGGTGACAACAACTGACGCGGACCTTCTTGGCAGAATCGTTGTTTGTCCCGCTTCGCCAATCAACGTCGCTCAAGTTCGGTGCGCAGACCGGCTACCGTAGCGGTCAGCTCACGCACTTCCTCGCGCAATAGGTCGATTTCGGGATTGGCTGATGTTGCAATAGCCTCTTGCGCGGCTTCCTTGGCCACTTCCTTCTCCCGAGCGTCCTCGCGCCGATCCGTCTCCAGATTGACCTGATCCACGATCCACGAGGCCAGCGTGGCCGTCACAATACCGATCAACGCGATGCCGGTGAACATCAGCACCACCGCAATGATCTTGCCTTGGAAGGTGACCGGCGAGAAGTCGCCATATCCCACGGTGGTCACGGTCACGAACGCCCACCACAACGCCGTGCCGAAGTCGGTGATCGTGGATCCGGACGCCCCGCGCTCCACGGAATACACGGCCAGCGCGCCCACGTACATGAGCATTCCCACCGCGCCGACCGCGTATACGGTGATGCGCCCGCGCACCGCCATGCCGGAGGTGCGGTTCAGCACGTGCAGCACGGTCAGCAAACGCAACAGTCGCAAGGGCCGGAGCATCGGCAGCGCGATGGTCAGCAGCGTGAACAGGTTGTGCTTGAACCACCGCCAGCGATCGTCGGCCAACCACAGCGAGACCACATAATCGACGACGAACACCACCCAGATCACGTTGATGACGGTTTCACACAGCGCGATATGCGTGCGGGAGAGAATTTCCCACGAATACACCACCAGAAACACCACGGACAGCACCATCAGCGGCCAGTCCGTCCACTTCTTCCACGTCTTCAGTCCCATATTCCGATTGTAGTGGCGCGCCCGCTGCGCCACTGCGGAGCATGACTCCGGACGTCAGTGTTGTATACGTTCGTATACATTTCACGTTGTGTACGAACGTATACAACGGTATCTTTCATCTCGCATTTCCCTTATGACTATCACCACAGTGATATAATCAAGAATATGTAAGGAGAGAGAGAAGGAGCCGGCCAATGGAGACCGCATCGATCGAACTGTGGCATGGCTCTTCGCATGTCATCAAGCATCCTGAATACGGGCTGGTCAAGCCGAACAACGATTATGGCCGCGGATTCTATTGCACGCGCAGCGTCGAGCTGGCCAAGGAATGGGCGTGCGCGGGACTGGATGACGGTTTCGCGAATCGGTACACGTTGACCACGGACGGGCTCCTCTTCCTGGACCTGTCCCAGCCGCCCTACACCATCCTGAACTGGCTGGCCATGCTGGTCGAAAACCGTCGTTTCCAGCCGACCACCGCCGTCGCCGCGCAAGGCATCGAATATCTGAAACAAGTGTTTCTGCCGGATGCCAGTCAGGCTGACGTCATCGTCGGATATCGTGCCGACGATTCGTATTTCTCGTTCGCCCGCGCTTTTGTCAATAACGCGATTTCCATCGACCAACTCGCTGAGGCGATGCGGTTGGGCGAGCTCGGCAAGCAGATCGTACTCGCCAGTCCTCAGGCATTCGCGGCACTGCGGTTCCAAGGCTGCGAAATCGCCCGCGCTTCGACCTACCACGGATTGCGTAACGAGCGCGACCGCACAGCTCGCGAAGCCTACCGCCGCAAAAGTGCAGAAGCCGATCTCGACGGCCTGTTCATGCGCGACATCATCCGCGAGAAAGTGACCAACGATGATCCCCGCCTATGATGAGACATACTTGCCGGACGCCATGGCCAACTTGGCCGGCGCCTTCGATTATGCGCTGAACGATTGCGGGTTGCCGGTCGGCCTATTCATGGACTTCTTCGCCACCTCCGAGGCGGCCGCGCTTTTCGGGCGAGGCACGCCCAAATACGTGTGTGGCATGTCCGGCGAGGAGCTGGTGGCCGAAATCATGCGGCAAACCGGTTGGGCGCGCATTCTCGATATGCCGCCAGCCGCACTGCGCGCCGGCTCAACACCCGAATACTGGGCCGGATGGGTACTCGCATACTGCCAATGGGCCAGGGGAGTGCGGTTCTCGGACATTCTCGATGTGCTGTCGCTCGACGATATCGTGCGACTGCACCCGACTCTGCACGAAGCCGACGAAAGCCGATTCGTCGACGTGTACGACGAGCGGGCCGCCCATAATCGCACCGAGGGCGACTCCCGGCTGCACACGATCCGCGTGCGCGCCGGACTCAGCCAATCCGGGCTGGCCCGCCGCTCCGGCGTTACCCTGCGCTCCATCCAAATGTACGAGCAGCGCCGCAAAGACCTTGGCAAAGCTGCCGTCTCCACCGTGCTCGCTTTGGCCCGCACGCTTGGCTGCCGCATCGAAGATCTGTTGGAGCCGTAAAGACGCGGAGTAGTATCGCGCCGCATCGATTCTGATAACTGAACAACTACTTTTAAGGCCCGGCCGGATGCTCGTTTGGACATCCGGCCGGGCCTTCTGGCTCCACACGGGGTGCCGAGGTATCCGTTCTCCGCTTCGAGGGGCTGATTTGGCCTTCCGTAGAGGTTTACTCCCGTTTCGAGGGGCTGGTGGCCCGCTAGAACACGGGTATAAACGGCTTCGCCCCACCGTCATTCCGCCATTTTGGGGATGCGCTTACTTGAGTACCAGCCCCTCGAAACGGAGATAGATCTCCGGAAAGGGTCAAAACAGCCCCTCGAAACTCAAGATGGCGGTTGCAGGGCGGTTGAGGATCAGTCGAAGAGCGGTTCAAACGCAAATGTGAACAATGCCACATGTGATTGGGCGGGTCGCTGCACGCCGATTTTCGGGGGTGCATGGGAATGGCGGAATATCAACGAAAAACCCTATATCTAGGTTTGTTATGTGACACGCGCCACTACATATAGTGCCTTGATTTCAAATCACACCGCTGTAATATGGCCTTCGCTTCACTGTTCATCAGAACCACATCAAGGGGAGTCGCCATGACCGTCACCGTGTTCACCAAGCCGCATTGCCCGCAGTGCGATGCCACCAAGCGCCAGCTCACCAAGCTGGGTGTGCCGTTTGAAACCGTGGACCTGACGCAGAACCCCTCCACCCTTGAGCAGCTGCAGGCCGCCGGTTTCCAGCAGGCTCCGGTGGTCATCACGCCGGACAACTCCTGGACCGGCTACCGCCCCGACCTGATTCGCGAAGTCGCCCAGCAGGTGGCCGCCGACAACCGCGCCGCCGCCACGGTGTCCGCGTGAGTCTGAGCCAGCCCGAATTCGCGGCCGAAGGCAAGACGATCGGCGCATTGGTCTACTTCTCGTCGGCCTCCGAAAACACCGCACGGTTCGTGGCCGGATGCCGTTTGCAGGACGAAGGCATCAACGTCTACCGCATCCCGTTGCGGGCCGCCGACCCGGCGCTAAACGTCCGCGAACCGTACGTCATCATGGTGCCCACCTATGGCGGCGGCGTGGTCAAGAAAGCAGTGCCGATTCAGGTCAAACGCTTCCTCAACGATCCAGCCAACCGCGAGTGGATTCGCGGCGTCATCGCCTCAGGCAACACCAATTTCGGTGAGGCCTACTGTGCCGCCGGAGACATCATCGCCGCCAAATGCAAGGTGCCCTACCTCTACCGTTACGAACTCATGGGCACCCCGGAAGACACTGCCGCCGTGCGAAACGGCCTCGTCCGCTTCTTCACCGAACAGTAAATCTTGACCCCCTCGAGGTATTGGCTCCCCTCTCCGAGGGGAGCTGTCAACGAAGTTGACTGAGGGGAGCAACTGTCTGAGTAAACACACTTCTGCCATATTCCAAGGATTTCCAATGACTGACCTCACCGCCACCGGCCTGCCGCTCGACAATACTGCCGACACCGCAGCGGAACAGTACGACCCGGCGCACGATTACCACGCGCTCAACGCGATGCTCAACCTCTATGACGCCGACGGCAAGATCCAGTTCGACAAAGACAAGGCCGCCGAACGCGAATACGTGACAGGGCACGTGGCCACCAACAGCAAGCGGTTCGCCTCCACCGCCGAGCGTCTCGAATACCTGATCAGCAACCAGTACTACAACCCTGCGGTCTTCAACCAGTACTCCGCTGAATTCCTCGACCGCATCTACGAGCACGTGGAATCCGCCGGCTTTGAGTTCGGCACTTTCCTTGGTGCGTTCAAGTTCTACACGTCCTACGCGCTCAAGACGTTCGATGGTCGCCTCTATCTTGAGGACTTCCCGCAGCGTTGCGCCGCTGTGGCCCTGGAGCTCGCCGCCGGCAATGAGCAGCAGGCCATCGAATACGCCGACGAAATGCTTGCCGGCCGCTTCCAGCCCGCCACCCCGACCTTCCTGAACCTCGGCAAGGCCCAGCGTGGCGAACCGGTCAGCTGCTTCCTGGTGCGCATCGAAGACAACATGGAGTCGATTTCGCGCGGCATCAACGCGGCCCTCCAGCTCTCCAAGCGCGGCGGTGGCGTGGCCCTGCTGCTGAGCAACCTGCGCGAGCTCGGCGCCCCGATCAAGCACATCGAGAACCAGTCCAGCGGCGTGATTCCGGTCATGAAGCTGCTGGAGGACTCCTTCTCCTATGCCAACCAGCTCGGCGCACGTCAGGGCGCGGGCGCGGTGTACCTCAACGCCCACCACCCTGATATCCTGCGCTTCCTGGATACCAAGCGAGAGAACGCGGACGAGAAGATCCGCATCAAGTCGCTGGCTCTTGGCGTGGTGATTCCGGACATCACGTTCGAACTGGCCAAACAGAAGGCCCAGATGGCCCTGTTCAGCCCGTACGACGTGGAGCGCGTGTACGGCAAGCCGTTCGCCGACATCTCCGTTACCGAGCATTATGACGAGATGGTGGCCGACGACCGCATCAAGAAGACCTACATCGACGCCCGTAAGTTCTTCACCACCATCGCCGAACTGCAGTTCGAATCCGGCTACCCGTACATCGTGTTCGAGGACACGGTCAACCGCGCGAACCCGATCGAAGGTCGCGTGACCATGTCCAACCTGTGCTCGGAAATCCTGCAGGTTCAGGAGCCGAGCGCATACAACGAGGACCTCACGTATGCGCATGTCGGCCGCGACATCTCCTGCAATCTGGGTTCGCTCAACATCGCTAAGGCGATGGATGGCGGCTTGGGCCACACGGTGGAGACGGCGATCCGCGCACTCACCTCGGTGGCCGAGCACACCAGCATCAACGCGGTGCCTTCGATTCGCCGCGCCAATGAGGAGGGCCACGCCATCGGTCTCGGCCAGATGAACCTGCACGGCTTCCTGGCCCGCGAAGGCATCCAGTACGGTTCTGAAGAGGGCCTCGACTTCACCGACATGTACTTCATGACCGTGGCCTACCACGCCTACCGCGCCTCGCACGCGCTCGCCGTGGAGCATGGCCGCACGTTCGCCAGCTTCGCTACGAGCGACTACGCCAAGCCGGCCGGCCAGGGCAACTACTTCGACAAGTACACCGATGGTCGTCGTTCGCTCACTCCGCGCACCGAACGGGTCCGTGCGCTGTTCGAACAGTACGGCATCGCGATCCCGACTGCGGCCGACTGGGAGGCCCTGCGCGACGCGATTCTGAAGGACGGCATCTACAACCAGAACCTGCAGGCCGTGCCGCCCACCGGCTCGATCTCGTACATCAACCATTCCACGAGCTCGATTCACCCGATCGCCTCCAAGATCGAGATTCGCAAGGAAGGCAAGATCGGGCGCGTGTACTACCCGGCCGCCTACATGACCAACGACAACCTCGGGTACTACAAGGACGCCTACGAGATCGGCTGGAAGGCCATCGTCGACACGTACGCCGAGGCCACCCAGCACGTGGATCAGGGACTGTCGCTGACGCTGTTCTTCCCGGACACCGCCACCACCCGCGACCTCAATAAGGCCCAGATCTACGCCTGGCGCAAGGGCATCAAAACCCTCTACTACATCCGCATCCGCCAGCAAGCCCTGGAAGGCACTGAAGTCCAAGGCTGCGTCTCCTGCATGCTCTGATCGTTCGAGGGAGCGTATACCGCCTTTCTTCGGCACTCGACGTACCTTCGTACGCCTTCGGCCTCAGACGGCGGTCTCCGCAC
>ERZ1673700.1283-NODE-1283-length-25880-cov-6.559303_pt1 | contig 25880 bp, 23 predicted proteins | sample MGYA00580230_ERZ1673700 | MGnify/ENA primary metagenome ERZ1673700 (study PRJEB41218, sample SAMN15661782) | gut metagenome | host: Homo sapiens | place: Canada: London | collected 2015-08-20/2019-03-30 | study: EMG produced TPA metagenomics assembly of...
TTATAATTATTGCTTGTTACAATATATTTTAAGTTCATATCTAATCTCCATATAAATGTATTTAGTACAATAATCAGTGTCCATTTAATAATTATTGCGTAGCTATGGCTAATAATTTACGTTATGATTTTAACATGATTTTACATAAAAAACAAGTTTTTAGATATATTTTTAAAAAAGTATTTATAAAAATAAAAATATCTGTTATAATGTAAAAGGTTAAAAATAGCGAAGGAAGGTTGAAAAATGAAAATAGGAATAGTAGGACTACCAAATGTAGGAAAAAGTACAATGTTTAATAGTATAACAAAAGCAGGAGCAGAATGTGCAAATTATCCTTTTTGTACAATCGAACCAAATGTAGGGGTCGTAGCAGTTCCTGATGAAAGAGTAGACAAATTAGCAGAAATGTATAAACCACAGAAGGTAACAAAGGCAGTAGTAGAATTTGTTGATATTGCAGGACTTGTAAAAGGGGCAAGCAAAGGTGAAGGACTAGGAAATAAATTTTTATCACATATACGTGAAGTTGATGCAATAGCTCAGGTAGTAAGATGTTTTGAAGATTCAAATGTAATACATGTTGATGGAAGTGTTGACCCACTAAGAGATATAGAAACAATAAATTTAGAATTAATTTTTGCGGATATGGAAACACTTGATAAAAGATTGGATAAAGCAAAGAAAAACTTAAAAGCAGATAAAAAATATCAAGTAGAAATTGATTTTATAGAAAAATTAAAAGCAAATTTAGAAAAAGGAATACCTGCTAGAGCACTTGAATATAACGAAGATGAGCAAGAAATGCTAAAAGATATGTTTTTATTAACAGCAAAACCAATAATATACATAGCAAATATTTCAGAAGAACAAATAGGAAATGCTGAAAACGAAGAAATGGTAAAACAAGTAAAAGAATATGCAGCAAAAGAAGGAGCAGAAGTCATCCCATTATGTGTGAAAATTGAAGAAGAATTATCAGGTCTAGAGGATGAAGACAAAAAAGAAATGTTAGAAGCATTAGGATTAAAAGAATCTGGATTAGATATATTAATAAAGAAAAGCTATGACTTATTAGGATTAATGTCATTTTTAACAGCTGGTGAACCAGAAGTAAGAGCTTGGACAATAAAGAAAAATACAAAAGCACCAAAAGCAGCTGGAAAAATCCATTCAGACATTGAAAGAGGATTTATAAAAGCAGAGATTGTTTCATATGAGGATTTAATAAGAGAAGGTTCAATGGTAGCTGCTAAAGAAAAAGGGCTTGTAAGACAAGAAGGAAAAGAGTATATAATGCAAGATGGAGATATTGTATTATTTAAATTTAATGTTTAAAATAAAAAAATGTACAAAAAAACTTGCTTTTTATAAAAAAATGTAGTATAAATATAAGTGAGAGTTAAATACTATAGATAAAAGTAAAAAAGAAAGAGGTATAAAAATGAGAAGAGAGAAAATTTTTAAAGTAATTATAACATTAATAATTGGAGTTGTTTTATTTGTAATGTCAACAAATGTTTTTGCGGCTGATTCAGAACTTAATTTTTTTGATGATACAACAAATCAATTAGATATAAGTAATACTACTAATACAAATACTGCAAACAATGCAAATAATGCAAATGCAAATGCAAATGCAAATATAAATAGTAATACTAATACAAACACAAATACAAAAACAAGTACAAACACAAGTAATTATAATACAAGTTTACCCAAAGCTGGTGCACCGGAAAATACAATGATAGGTGTAGTTGCAACTTTATTAGTAGTAGTTTCAATATATGCATATAAAAAAGTAAATCAATATAAAAATATATAAGAGAAAAAGTAAAATAAAGGTTTCTGACAGAGAAAATTAGTCATAGGCTGAAAACTAATTTAAGAAAACATATTTGAAAAACTAACTCTTTGAATTTCTAACGAATAAGCTAGACGTTTAAGACACGTTATAGTCTAAATAAGTTAAAAAATGGGATGGAACCGTGTATATGCACTCCTATGGACTAAGAGTCTATAGGTGTGTTTTTTTGTTTCTTTAAACAAAAAAAGTGTTTTCAAATATCCCAAAGGAGGTATAAAAATGGTAGAAGTAACATTAAAAGATGGAAAAGTTTTAAAAGTTGAAAAAGGAAAAACAATTTTAGAAGTAGCTAAGCAAATAAGTGAAGGATTAGCAAGAATGGCAACATGTGGAGAAGTTAATGGAAAGGTTGAAGACGTAAGATATGAATTAAATGAAGATTGCGAATTAAATATATGTACATTTGAAAATAGTGAAGAAGGAAAAAAAGCTTATTGGCATACAACATCACATATAATGGCACAGGCCATAAAAAGATTATTTCCAAATGTACAATTAGCTATAGGTCCAGCTATTGATAATGGATTTTATTATGACTTTGATACAGAACATAAATTTTCAGAAGAAGATTTCGAAAAAATCGAACAAGAAATGAAAAAGATAATAAAAGAAGATTTACCTCTTGAAAGATTTGAACTTCCTAGAGCAGAAGCAATAAAACTAATGAAAGATGCTAATGAGAGTTATAAAGTAGAATTAATAGAAGAACTACCAGAAGAAGAGGTAATCTCATTTTATAAACAAGGAGAATATGTAGATTTATGTGCAGGACCTCATTTAATGAGTACAGGAAAAGTAAAAGCAGTTAAATTATTATCAACATCAGGAGCCTATTGGAGAGGCAACGAAAAAAATAAGATGTTGCAAAGAATTTATGGAATTTCTTATCCAAAGGCAAGTCAACTAGATGAATATTTGAAATTGCTAGAAGAAGCTAAAGAAAGAGATCACAGAAAAATAGGAAAAGAGCTCGAATTATTTATGACACATGAATTAGTAGGGTCAGGACTTCCAATGTATTTGCCACATGGTGCTACAATAAGAAGAACATTAGAAAGATATATTCAAGACAAAGAAATCGAATTAGGATATGACCATGTGTATACACCATGTCTTGCAAATGTAGAATTATATAAAACAAGTGGACATTGGGATCACTACAAAGATGATATGTTTCCAGCAATGAAAATGGATAATGAAGAAATGGTATTAAGACCAATGAATTGCCCTCATCATATGTTAATCTATAAGAGCAAAACACGTTCTTACAGAGATTTACCAATCAGAATTGGAGAACTTGCGAATGACTTTAGATATGAAAATAGTGGAGCTGTTTGTGGATTAGAGAGAGTTAGACAAATGTGTCAAAATGATGCTCACTTATTTGTTAGACCAGATCAAATTAAAGAAGAAGTAGGAAATGTATTAAAACTAATTAAAGAAGTATATCAAAAAGATTTCGGATTTTCTGCAGATTCATTTAAATATAGATTATCATTAAGAGATAAAAAGAACAAAGAAAAATACATTGATAATGATGAAATGTGGGAAACAGCTGAAGCACAATTAAGAGAAATACTAAAAGATATGAATATTGATTTTTATGAAGCAGAGGGAGAGGCAGCATTTTATGGACCTAAAATTGATATTCAAATAAAAACAGCATTAAATCATGATGTTACAATTCCAACTTGTCAATTAGACTTTGCATTACCAGAAAGATTTGATTTAAACTTTATAGGAGAAGATAATAAAGAACATAGACCTGTTGTAATTCATAGAGCGATTCTTGGTTCTTCTGATAGATTTATATCATTCTTAATAGAAGAAACAAAAGGATTTTTCCCTGTATGGTTAGCACCAGTACAAGTAAAAATATTACCAATTACAGATAATCAAATTGAATATGCAAAAGAAATTGAAACTGAATTAAGAAGACATAAATTTAGAGTAGAATTAGATGAATCTAATGAAAAAATTGGATATAAAATTAGAAAAGCGCAACTTGAAAAAGTTCCATATATGTTAGTTCTTGGAGCAAAAGAGCAAGAGGAAAACATTGTTGCTGTTCGTTCTAGAAAAGATGGAGATATTGGAAATATGAAAGTGGATGAATTTGTTGCAAAAGTGCAAAAAGAAATTGATAATAAAGTTATAGGATAAAATTTGACAAAATTGACATAATGTAGTATATTTGTATAGAGAAACTATAAATTATCATCAAAATGGCAATTGCCAAGGAGGAAAAAGCTGTATGAAATTTGAAAAGCGAATGAAATACGGACAAAAAATGTTAGAGGAAAATGTTCGGAGACCGTTTGTAAATTGGTACAAAAAGGTAAAAAGAATTATTGATAAACTTCCTGATGAAACAGAAGTTTACGGAGTTTCTATCATTTTTGATACAGACCAAAATCTCAACAATGCTCAAGAAATGGATAAGTTGGAAGAAAGATATGAATGCAAAGCAGCATTTTTACCAGACTTATCGGAGATTATGCTTGATGTTAATAATAAGCTGAAGCTGGAGGAAGACGAGTTTGTTTTTCGTGAGAAACTGGAAAATATGGCTCTTGATCCAAAATGCAAAGATACAGAAATTAGTAATACATTTTGGGTAACTAAAGTAATTGTTTTATTTGCGGAAAATCCTAAAATTTTTATGCAGATTGAAGGAACAGGAGAAGAAAATATTGTTTCCTTCGAAGAATCTTATGGAGGATTACTTGAGAATTTTAGAGGATATGAAGGCATTGTTACAGTGTCAAACAATCCATATAATGCAACAACAGTGAAATTTGATATAAGCTTTTTCAAAGAATAAGAACAAAACACAGTGACATTTTTAAGTTGAAGTGTCACTGTGTTTTTTGTAATTTGCTTTTTATTAAAATTTTCACATAAAATTCACAATTAAATAGTAAAATAATAATATTTAAAAGAGAAAGGAAAGTGAACATGTTACAATTAAAAGGAATAACCAAAAATTATCTATCAGGAGATAATGAAGTAAAAGCCCTAAAAGGAATAGACTTAGAATTTAGAGAAAGTGAATTTGTTTCAATATTAGGGCAAAGTGGATGTGGAAAAACCACAATGTTAAACATCATAGGAGGGCTAGACAGATACACATCAGGAGACCTAGTAATTAATGGAAAATCAACAAAACAATTTAAAGACAAAGACTGGGATACATACAGAAATCATTCAGTAGGATTTGTATTCCAAAGTTATAATTTAATACCACATCAAACAGTATTAGCAAATGTTGAATTAGCTCTTACAATATCAGGAGTAGGAAAAGAAGAAAGAAGAAAAAGAGCAATTGACGCATTAACAAAAGTGGGATTAGGAGACCAAATAAACAAAAAGCCAAACCAAATGTCAGGGGGACAAATGCAAAGAGTCGCAATAGCAAGAGCATTAGTAAATGATCCAGACATTTTATTGGCAGATGAACCTACAGGAGCATTGGATTCAAAAACAAGTGAACAAGTAATGGAAATATTAAAGGATATTTCAAAAGACAGATTAATAATAATGGTAACACATAATCCAGAATTAGCAGAAAAATATTCATCAAGAATAATTAAATTATTAGATGGAAAAGTTACAGATGATTCAAACCCATATACTGCAACAAAAAAAGACCTGGATAGAGCAAGAACTAAAAAACAAAAATCAGGGAAAGCATCAATGAAATTCACAACAGCGGTACATCTAAGTTTAAATAATTTAATGACTAAAAAGGGAAGAACATTTTTAACATCATTTGCAGGTTCAATAGGAATAATAGGAATTGCATTAATACTTTCATTATCAAACGGTATGCAATCTTATATTAACAAAGTAGAAGAAGATACATTATCATCATATCCAATAACAATCGAAGAATCATCAATTGACATGACAAGTATGATGGAAACAATGATGGGAAAAAATGATGGAGAAAAACATGGTAATGACAAAATATATTCAAGAGCAATTATGGGAGATATGCTAGAAACACTATCAAGTAAAGTACAAACTAATAACTTGAAGGAATTTAAGGAATTTGTAGAAAATGGCGATAGTGATATTAAAAATTATATAAATGCAATTCAATATGGATATAATTTAGATTTGAATATTTATAAAGAAAAAGAAGATGGAAGTGTGTATAAAGTAAATCCAAGTTCAGTATTAGAAAAAATAGGATTTGGAGATATGGTAAAAGCACAAGAACAATCAAGTTCAATAATGTCATCAAGTAGTGGGCTTGCAATGGCAGAAACAGATGTGTGGACAGAAATGCTTGATAACAAAGATTTAATAAATTCACAATATGATGTATTAGCAGGAAGAATGCCAGAAAAATATAATGAAGTTGTATTAATAGCAGATAAAAATAACGAAGTAAGTGATTATACTTTATATTCATTAGGAATAAAAGATGTTTCAGAACTTGGAAATGCAATGGAAAAATTAAAAAATGGTGAAGAAATAAAAACAAATGATGAGAAAAATAGTTATTCATATGATGAACTTTTAAATTATAAATTTAAAGTATTGTTAAATACAGATTATTACAAAAAGGTTGGAAATGTATGGCAAGATATGACAAATGATGAAGACTATATGAAGCAAATAGTAGATAAAGCAGAGGAAATACAAATTGTAGGAATTATCAAACCAAATGAAAATACAGTAGCATCATCTTCAGCAGGATTAATTGGATATAATAAAGAATTAAAAGAATATGTTATAAATAAAGTAAATGGTACAGAAATAGTAAAAGAGCAAAAAGCTAATCCAGAGATAAATGTATTTACAGGTATTAAATTCCCTGAAAATACAAATGGAACATTTGATTATACACAATTATCAAATGAGCAAAAAGCTTATATGGCAACACTTTCAGAAGCAGAGCTTGCTCAATTAATGCAAACATATTCAAATAATGCTTCAGCAACTTATGACAATAATTTGAGCCAACTAGGTGTAGTAGATTTAGATAATCCTTCAACAATAAATTTATACCCTAAGGATTTTGAATCAAAAGATAAGATTGCAGACATTATAACAGATTATAATAATAAACAAACAGAACAAGGTAAAGATGAGAATGTTATTAATTATACAGATTTAGTCGGAATTATGATGAGTTCAGTATCAACTATAATTAATGTAATTAGTTATGTATTAATTGCATTTGTAGGAATTTCTTTAGTAGTTTCATCAATAATGATAGGAATTATAACATATATATCAGTACTTGAAAGAACCAAAGAGATTGGAATTTTACGTAGTATAGGAGCCTCTAAGAAAGACGTTTCTAGAGTATTTAATGCAGAAACATTGCTTGTTGGTTTAGTTGCTGGTTTAATCGGTATAGGTGTAACTTTATTGTTGGATATACCAATTAATATTATGATTGAACATCTTGTTAGTATTTCTGGTATTGCTAAACTTCCTTGGGTTGGTGGAATTATTCTAGTTGCTATTAGTGTTGGATTGACTATGCTGGCAGGTTTAATTCCAGCTAAATTTGCTGCTAAACGTGACCCAGTTGAAGCTTTGAGAAGTGAATAAAGGCTTGATAAAAAAAGAAAAAAATGTTATAATATTTATCAAAGAAACAGTTGGTAAAACCCTATACTTAAGGAGGAAAAAAGAATGACTCGGATTGAAGTAGTAACAGTAATGGTATTGTTTTGTCTGGCAACATATTTCATGTCAGATATAAGAGCTGGGAGAATAGAAAAAAGAAAAAATGAAAAAAGACTTTTCATTTTCTCAGTGGTATTATTTATAGCTGACTTTGCCATGATATGGAAACACTATAATGGCTGGCCGATAGCTGTTGGATTTGTTACAGTTTCCATAATCGTCATAATAGTTGAAGGTCAGATGAAGTTTTGGAAAGACCAAGATGAATATGAGGAAGAGGAATTCGAAACAAAAATTTTGGACTTCGAGGAGGAAAAAAGAAAAAGAAGAATATCGTAAAACAGGGATAAAAGACTCTTACTAATTAGTGAGAGTCTTTTGTATGCAGTTATTTTACAATGATAGTAATATGGAAGGAACACCAGCAAAAACTGATGGAGAGACAATCACGTTATCAAGTATTTTTTATGATATAAAAAGAAAATAACAATAGTAATAAAAATTGCAATATTTTGAAACTTTTTTAAATTTCAACTGTATGTATATATGAAAGCAGGGAAAGATATGGAAAAAGATTTAGATATAAAATTATATAATGAATATTTAGAAGGAAACAAAGGAGCTTTTGAAACATTATACAACAAGTATGAAAGAAAAATACAATATTTTATATATAATATAGTCAAAGATTATCAAAGGGCAGAAGATATAACACAAGATGTGTTTATTTATGTTATGCAGAATAGGATACAACAAGGATATACATTCAAATATTATATATATTTAGTTGCAAAAAGTAGAGCATATAATCATATAAATACAGAAAAAAAGAGAACAGAAATAAATGAAAAATATTTATCAAATGGATCAAATCAGGTTGAACAAGATGTGGCAGATATCATAACTAGAAATGAAAAAAGAAAAGAGATATTGAATGCAATAAATATGTTAGATGATAGATACAAAAATGCAATATATTTGGTAAAAATTGAAGAGCTAACATATAAAGAAACGGCACAAATACTTGGAGTATCTGTTCAAAATGTTAAAAATCTTATCCATAGAGGCAAAAAAGAATTATACAAAATTTTAATAAAGAAAGGATTTGATGAAATGAACAAAGTTTTAAAAATATGTATTATTATTTTATGTGCAACTTTTATATTATCTGGAGTTACATATGCAACAATAAAGATTATCGAAAATGTAAAAGGAAAAGCAAAAATAACACCGACATATACAAGTAAATTATCATCAACAGATACAAACAAAGTATGGTGTGGAACATTTAATCTAGTATGGAATGATTTTATGAATGATGTTATTGGAAGAAAAATAGAATTCGAAGATGGATCATCAGAGTTAGCAGATGAATTAAATAAACAATCTTTTACAGCAAATGAATTAAATCCAAATTCATATTTTAAAACACATGGTGTAGCAACATTTGATTTAAAAAGCCAAATTGAAAATGGAATAAAACAAAAATTTAATGAAGATAGTAAAGTATTAGACAAAGTAGAATGGGGAAATTCAGAGGCATATGTTTTATATGCAATGCTAAAAAAAGAATTTAATTATTTAGAAAAATTTTCTACGTTAAAAGACAATACATTCGGAAATTCTGAAGAGAAAGTAAAATATTTTGGAATTGAACCAGATACATTACAGACTGCGAGTAAGAATATAGAAATACTATTTTATAATTCAAAAGAAGATTTTGCGATAAAGTTGAAAACAAAAGAAAACGAAGAGGTTTATTTATATAGAACAACTGGTGAAAACAAGTCTTTCGAAGAAAATTATCAAGAAATGTTAGAGAAGCAAGAACAATATACTGGAGATAGACAATGGAATGAAAATGACATTTTAAATATACCGTTTATAAGAATAAACGATGAGATAAATTATGATGAATTATGCGGAAGAATAATAAAAGGAACGAATTGGTATATTAGACAAGCGATTCAAACAATAGATTTTGAGTTAAACAATTATGGTGGAAGTGTAAAAAGTGAGGCTTTAATAGAAGCTTTGAAAAATGCTATATTTGAAAAAGGCAGAGAATTTATTTATAATGATGATTTTATTTTATATCTAAAAGAAGAAGATAAAGATAAACCTTATTTCGCATTAAAAGTTGATGATATAGATATATTAGTTAGTGCAGAAGAAGATTAGAAAATATAATAAATTGTCATGATTTATATTAATGTTACAGAAATATTACAATTCTGTAACATTTTCTTTTTTTTAGACAAAAGAATTACAAGAGATAATTGCTAATCTCCAAACCTTTAATAATAATTCAATATCATATTTATAATGCACTATAAATAATAAAAAAGTTACCAAACTATTGACTAAAAAAGTTTTTAATGAGATAATTTTTTTAGAAAAGAGTGAAAAATGAAAATAAAAGCACTTTTAAATTAAAAAAGGAGGAAAACATTAATGACAGAAGAAGAATATGAGAAAAAAGTAAGAGGTACAAAAACATTTTGTATAATAATAGGCGTATTATTTGTTCTAGGTATTTTCGTTAATATATCACAACAAAATTATACTAATGTAGTATTAGCTTTAGGCTTTTTAATATTATTATATTTGTTTTATTCATTTACCAAAAAGAAAAAAATAGCTGGTCCAATAATTGGAATAATACTAGGATGTTTATATATTTTACAATTAAATATTCTAACAATTGTTGTAGGTATTTTTGTTCTTGGAGATAGTATTGCAATGTTAAAATATATAAAGGGAAAATAAAATTATATTAATAAATAAGTCCTTCTAAAATGTGAAACTATTCTATATATCAAAGTAAAAATAGAGTAGAAACTAAAAATTTCTGCTCTATTTTAAAATATTTTTAATAATATTAATAACTTCATTTTTCATAATATCATAATTAATTTGAGGATGTTTATGATAAACAATCTCATGACATAAGTTATCGACAATGTTAATAATAATATGAACTTTTTCTCTAAGATTTTCAAGATGAATATTATTATTTTCAAGTAAAGTGACAATTTTCTCAGTAGTTTCAAATTCAAAATTTTTAAAGATAGCAGAAATATCACTATCCAAATGTGACATAGCAATAAGTTCCTCATGAGCTTTTTTAGAAATAGTATGAGTTTCTATAAATTTATCAATCATAGTGTTCAAAAGTTTATCAAAATTATTTATTTCAATTTTTTGACTCTCTAATACATTAATCATAGGGAACATTATACTATTTGAATATTGTTTAATACCTTCTATAAATATGTCTTTTTTATCATTAAAATATTGATAAATTATACCTGTTGAGACTCCTGCACTTTCTGCAATATCTGGAGTTGATGTGTTATAATATCCTTTTTCACACATGAGTTTAAAACCTTTTTCAATTATTTTATTTCTTTTTTCAATTGATCTTTTTTGAGTTGGAATTCTAGTCATTTTATGCACCTCTTAGAATTTATTATACATTCATAAATGTGAAAAATCAAGAAAAGTATAAAAATAACCCCTATACATGTATGACAAAACCTATATAGGGAAAATGATATAAAAAATATTAAATTGCTTTTTCTAATTTTGAAATTCGAAAAGAATTGTTTTTAACTTTTTCTTCTAATGATGTTAATTGAAGTGCAGATATACTTTTATGTTCTATATAATCTTGTGTCATATCAAATAAAATTTTGTATTTATCAGTATATTCAGCTTCAAATCTTGTAAATGATGAGGCTAAGTTAGTTATTAAAACCATCATTTTTTCGTGTTCTTCTCTGTTGCTTCCGGTTAATATATCTATTCTTAGGTCGATAGCATCAAATCTTTTATCGATAGTATCGAATTTTTCATTAATAGCATCGAATCTTTTATCAATAGTATCGAATTTTTCATCAATAGCATCGAATCTTTTATCAATAGTATCGAATTTTTCATCAATAGCATCAAATTTTTTGCCGATTAAATCGAATTTTTTATCATGCTCTTCAAGTTTTAATGTAATACCTTTAACCATATTCATAATAGTATCAAGTTTTTCATTAATATCCATGGAAATCACCTCCCTAACAAAAAATATATAACAATTTTGAAATAAAAAATAATGAATTAAAAACTATAACAAGAGTATACAGTTAAATAGAGTATATGTCAATACAAAAATAGAAAAATTCACAATAAAAAATTAGAAAATCCGAAATATTGATTTCCTACTGTTATTTAATGAATAAGGCTATGGACACTAATGTATTACCAATTATAAGCTATTTAGCAATAGAAAGTCAAGCAAAAGTTATATCTCTTAGTCTTCTTATTATAAAATGTAAATATGAAAAAACTTTCACATTCTATTGACTGAAAAAGGTAAAAGAAGTATAATCAAGAAAAAATAAAATGGGAGGAAGAAGATATAATGAAAGAACTAATCAAATTTGAAAATGTTAAAAAAACATATAACATTGGAGAAAAAAGTTTCAATGCATTAGACGGAGTAGACTTCACAATAAACAAAGGAGAATTTGTAGTAATACTAGGACCATCAGGAGCAGGAAAATCAACACTATTAAACTTATTACGGAGGAATGGACACAGTAACATCAGGAGAAATAACTGTAGAAGGAGAAAAAATATCAAATTACAATGAAAATCAACTAACAGACTATAGAGCAGAAAATATAGGATTCATATTTCAATTTTACAATACATTACCAACACTAACAGTATTAGAAAATGTGCAATTAATAAATGACATAGTAAAAGAGCCAAAAGATGCAAAAGAAATCTTAAAAGAAGTAGGATTAGAACAACATTCAAATAAATTTCCAAACCAATTATCAGGAGGAGAACAACAAAGAGTATCAATTGCAAGAGCAATAGCAAAAAATCCAGTATTGCTATTATGTGATGAACCAACAGGAGCATTAGATTCTAAAACAGGTGTAGAAGTATTAAAATTATTAAAAAAGCAATGTGATGCAAACAATGGAGAAAATACAGTAATTATAGTAACACATAACAGTTTGATTGCAGAAGTTGCTGATAGAGTTATAAGACTAAAAAACGGAAAAGTAGAAAGCAACGAAATAAATAATCAACCAAAAAATATTGAGGAGGTAAATTGGTAATGTTAAAAAGAAAAATGTTTCGAGATATAAGACTTAACTTATCACAATTTATCACAATATTTTTAATGATATTCTTAGGAGTAATGGTATATGCAGGTGTAAGGTCTTATATGGAAGGTATGCAAAATACTGCAAATGTTTTTTATAGTGAGAATAATTTACAAGATTTAGATGTAGTAGGGCAAAAATTTACAGATGAAGATTTAGAAAATATCAAAAATATTGAACATGTAAAAAATGCAGAAAGAAAACTAACTATAACAGGAACAATGGAATCAGAAGAGAACAGAACATTACAAATAAATTTTATAGAGTCAAATGAGATATCAAAATTTTATGTTGCAGATGGAAAAGCATTTAACAAAGAAACAAAAGGGGTATGGCTTGACCAATATTATGCAAATCATAACAATTTAAAAGTTGGAGATACAATCAAAATAAAATATGACAAAATGACTTTAGAAGAAGAAATCATAGGACTTATAAATATTCCAGACCATGTTTATGACATAAAAGATGAATCAGCAATATTCCCAAACCATATTGATTATGGATTTTGCTATTTGTCAACAAAAGAATTATCAGAAAATATGTCTATATACAATTATGTGATGGTAGATGTAGATAATGAAGAAAACAAAAACTATGTAAAAAATGAAATAGAAGATAAAGTAAAAGATGCAATTGCGGTAACAGACATAAAAGATGAGTTTTCGTATTCGTCTTATCAAAATGAAATTGAAGAAGGAGAAACATATGTGGGAGTATTTACAGGGCTATTCTTATTTATAGCAATCTTATCTGTTATTACAACAATGACAAGAGTGGTAAAAAAGCAAAGAATACAAATAGGAACATTAAAAGCATTAGGATTTAAGAAAACAAAAATAACAAATCATTATGTGGGATATGGATTTTGGATTGCAACATTTGCAGCAATAGTAGGATTAATAGTAGGCCCACTTTTTATAGGAAACTTATTTATAGGTATGGAAATGTCATATTTTCAAGTTCCAAATGGAAAAGCAGCAGTTTCAAATAGTAGTTTCTTAGTTGCAATAGCAGTAATACTTATAGTGTCACTTGTTACATATATCACATGTAGAAGCGAACTAAAAGAAAGTCCTGCAGAAACATTAAGAACAGAAATGCCAAATATAAAGAAAAATAGTTTGAATATTACAACAAAAGGAATATTTAAAAATATGGGATTTTCTTCAAAATGGAATATCAGAGATATTATAAGAAATAAAATGAGAACTCTTATGGGAATAGCTGGAATGGCAGGGTGTTGTATGCTTTTAGTATGTGCATTTGGAATGTTAGATACAATGAAAAATTTTATTGACATACAATTTGAAAAGCTATATAATTTTGACTATAAATTAACTTTAAAAAGTGAATATACAGAAGATATGTTAGATAAAATAACAGCTGAATATGGAAATAATACTTCTAAAACTTTAGGTATCGAAGTAAAAAATGGAGATACTAGAGAAGCAAATAATATATTTGTAGATGACAGTAATGGATATGTAAGATTTATAAAACATAATGGAGAATTTATGGAGCTTTCTTCAGATGATGGAGTATATGTTACAGAGAAATTAGCTAAAAACAAAGGATATAAAATAGGCGATAAAATTTCTTGGCATATTTATGGAGATGACAAATATTATGAAAGCGAAATAGTTGGATTTGACAGAGATCCACAAAATCAAAATATAAAAATGATTAGAAAATATTTAGAATCTCTAGGTATAGAATATAAGCCAGATGCTGTTTATACAAATAAAGATTTAAGCAACACTAAAGAAATTGATGGAGTAGAAATAATACAAGACAAACAAGCATTAGAAGATGGCATGAATAGTATGATTAACACAATGAAAACTATGATTATATTATTAATTGTTATAGCATCAATTTTGGGTGGAGTAATAATATACAATTTAGGAATATTGTCATTTACAGAAAAACAATATCAATTTGCTACACTAAAAGTACTTGGATTTAAAGATTCAAAAATAAAGAAAATATACATAAAACAAAATAATTGGATAACAATAATATCAATTATTCTAGGGCTTCCATTAGGAGCTTATATGACAAGATTTATTTTCAAAATGGCATTAGCAGAAACTTATGATTTTAGTAGTCATATCAAACTGTTATCATATATATTGGCTATAGTTGGAACTTTTATTGTATCTTATATATTTTCTAAAATATTAGCTAAAAAAGTTGATAAGATTGATATGGTTACAAGTTTAAAAGGAAATGAATAAAAATACGGAGGAATAAAGATGATTAAATTAATATTAGTTAGACATGGACAAAGCATGTGGAATTTAGAAAACAAATTTACAGGTTGGACAGATGTTGAATTATCAGAACAAGGAATTAATGAAGCTAAAGAAGCGGGAAAGGTTTTAAAAGAACAAGGATTTCATTTTGATATAGCTTTTACATCTGTATTAAAAAGAGCAGAAGATACACTTGATTATATATTAAAAGAAATGGGCGAAGAAAATATAGAAATAAAAAGAAGTTGGAGATTAAATGAAAGGCATTATGGAGCTTTACAAGGATTAAATAAAGATGAAACAAGAGAAAAATATGGTGCAGAACAAGTATTATTATGGAGAAGAAGTACAAATGTAAGACCACCAGAATTAGAAGAAACAGATCCAAGATATCCAGGTAATGATCCTAAATATAAAGAGTTAACTAAAGATGAACTACCTAAAACAGAAAATCTAGTAGATACAATTAAAAGAGTTGTTGAATATTGGGATACTGATATAAAGCCTGAATTAGAAAAAGGAAAAAGAGTTATAATTTCAGCTCATGGAAATAGCTTGAGAGGTTTGATAAAATATTTAGATGGTATGAGTGATGAAGATGTTATTAAACTTGAATTACAAACAGGTAATCCAATTTGCTATGAATTAGACGATAATTTAAAGCCAATAAGACATTATTACTTAAAAAATAACTAAAAAAAAGCGCCCATGTAACTTAATTGCCAAGTTATATGGGTACTTTTTATGAATTATATGGACTTGTAGTGGTTTAGCACGTCTGCATATGATTCAGTTGTATAAACCTTGTATTCCCAGTTGGTATAGCAGGCTAAAGGTAAATCATTTTTGATTTGACGAGCGTTTTTATCATAATGAAGACCATCAGAGTCAAGCACATAAGCTCCTGTTTTATAAATAAAATCATAATTAGAAATGAGCATATTTTTTTGGAAAGGATTATAGGTTATCATGTAACGAGATTTATTGTAACCGAGAATTTTTGTAGCACATAAATCATAAATTCGCTCATTTAATCCGCCCCATTGTAACTGTTCTTTCATGTTGTTATATTCCTCAGGTGTTACATTACAAACAAGAACTGGAATGTTCTGCCGATATTGTTCATCAATAAAGTCATATAAAGGAACTTCAAGTTCCATATCTTCGGCTTTAGCCATAACAATTATTTTGTCCATTTTTCCTCCTTGTCAAATGACATTCGTAGTATTTATAAAATTAATATGTTACATATTAATTTTATCACAATTTACATAAAAAGTAAATACGAATAAAGAATATTAATGTATAACAAAGAATGTTTATATAGTGACAATACTTGATTTTTAAAATATTATATAGTAAAATATGGAAGGTTAGTACATATAGAGAAAGGAATGAAGAAAAATGGAAGGAAAAATATCAGAATTACAAAAAGAACAAATAGAAAAAAGTGAATATCCAGTAGTTGGAGCAAAATATAACAATGAATACAAAAATTTAGACGAAGTAGTATCAAGTGATGGAAAAATAGAATTAATAGATATTAATTCAAAAGAAGGAATGAAAATATATAGAAGAACATTAACATATATAATGGGAAAGGCATTTTGGCATATATATCCAGAAGCACATGTAATAGTTAATTATCAATTATCAAATGCCATGTATTGTGACATAGAAAACATGGAAGTAACAGATGAAATGATTGAAAAAGTAAAAGCAAAGATGCAAGAAATTATAAACCAAGACTTAAAAATAGAAAAAAAAGTTATGACAAGAGATGAGGCAGAAAAATTTTATAAAGAAACTAATTCACCAAAAGGAAGATTACAATTCGATTTAGAAGATAGGCAAAACATTAATATGTATTATTGTGACGAATATTATAATTATATTTATGAAATTATAGCTACACATACAGGAGCTACTAAAGTTTTTGATTTACAAAAATACAGTAAAGGATTTTTATTAAGATATCCAAGTACTAAAAATGTAAACGAACTACCTGAATTTCATGAAACAAAAAAATTGTTATGGGCATTACAAGAGTATGAAACAATTTATAAAGTATTAAATGTAGGAACAGTATATAGATTAAACAAAGCAATAATATTAAATACAATTAAGTATTTAATATTATTATCAGAAGCTTTACATGAAAAGAAAATTTCACAAATGGCAGATAAAATAGCAGAAAGAAAAGGCGTAAAAATGGTTTTAATTGCGGGACCATCGTCTTCTGGAAAGACAACATTTGCACAAAGATTAGGAATCCAATTAAAAATCAATGGATTAAAACCAGTAACAATATCTGTAGATAATTATTTTGTTGAAAGAGAAGATACACCAAGAAATGAAAAAGGTGAATATGACTTTGAAAGTATCGATGCAATTGATATCGACCTATTCAATAAACATTTATTAGCATTATTAAATGGAGAAGAAGTTGAAATGCCAGAATTTGACTTCCATGAAGGAACAAAAAAATATAATGGAAATAAAATCAAATTAGGAAAAGATGATGTTTTAGTAATAGAAGGAATTCATTGCTTAAATGATAAATTAACAGAAAGAATCCCTAAAGAGCAAAAATATAAAATCTATATTAGTGCATTAACTGTTCTAAATATGGATGCATTTAATAGAATTTCAACAACAGATACTAGATTAATAAGAAGAATTGTTAGAGATAATCAATTTAGAGGGTATACAGCGCAAAATACAATTTCTACTTGGAATAATGTAAATTTAGGAGAAGAAAAAAATATATTTCCATTCCAAGAAGAAGCTGATAGTATATTTAACACATCTTTAATCTATGAATTAGGTGTGTTAAAAAATGAAGCAATGCCATTATTAGAAAAAATAACAAATGATGAACCAGAATATGCAGAGGCTCAAAGATTACTTGAAATATTACGTTATTTTAAACCAATTTCTAAAGATTTGGTTCCATCCAATTCTTTATTAAAAGAATTCCTTGGTGGAGGAGATTTTAAAGGGTAAAACGAGGGAGATTTTGATGTTAGAAAAAAGTAAATTTACTAAAATTGATGAAGAATTTATATGTGAAAACTGTGGCAAAAAGGTTCCTAAATTAGGATATACTTGTAGGAACCATTGCCCATACTGTTTACATTCAAAACATTTAGACATTAATCCAGGAGATAGAGCAGAAAGTTGCCATGGGATTTTAGAACCTGTGGGACTTGAATTTAACCCTAAAAAGGGATATGTTATAGTTTTTAAATGTAAAAAATGTGGTGCAATAAGAAAAAATAAATTGGCAGAAGATGATAATATGGATGAAGTAATAAGGTTAAGCACATTAAATAGAATTTAATACAAAAAAAACGCTTTTGAATGAAGCGTTTTTTTTATGCTCTTTTAACTTTTCCGTTCTTTAAACATTTTGCACATACATGGATTTTTTTGATTTCTCCATCAACATCAGCTTTTACTGTTCTTAAATTTGGTTTCCAAGTACGTGGTGCTCTTTTACTTATATGAGAACGAGTTATACTTAATTTATTTCCATGAATAGCTGTTTTTTCACAAATTTCACATTTTGCCATGATTAAATACACCTCCTATTTTTATTTTATAAACATGACTATTAATAAGTTTATCATAGTTTTTTGAAAAATACAAGGCTTTTTGGAAAATTTGTAAAAAAGTCGTGTAATCTTACATACGCAATAAATTTAACCAATTATAAGAAATATGTTTAACCATACTAATAAAACTAATTTTATTAATAGTTGAGTCAGAAATTAAATTTACTGTGTCTAATTTTGCACCATCAGAATAGTACGTTATAGTGCCCAACTGTTGGCCTTTAGAAATTGGAGCAGAAACAGTATCTGGCAAATTAAGTTCATAAGTTATTTTTGATTCTTCGCCTTTTTTCACAAGAAATGAGGGTGAAGTTTCATAAACTACATTTGCAATAGAATCAATCCCTTTGGTTACAGAAATTTGTCTTATAAAATCTCCTCGATTTGCAAAAGACTTATATGAATAATTTGTAAAGCCATAATCCAGAAGTTTGATTGCATTACTAAAACGAAGAGCAGAAGTAGGAGCTTTCATAATTACTGCTATAAGAGATAGACCATCCCTTGTTGCAGAGGCTGAAAGGTTAAACAATGCAAGCGAGGTAGAACCTGTTTTTAGACCTGTGCAACCAGCATAGTTTCTAACCAATTTATTTGTATTTGAGAGTGCTGATTTTCCATCTCTTAATGTATCTGTCCAAATAGTCGAATAATTGGTTATGGCAGGATGTTTTACTAATAATTCTCTAGACATTAATGCTATGTCATATGCAGATGTTAAATGTTCATCTTCATCAAGTCCATGACAATTTTTAAATGTGGTGTCATTCATTCCTAATTCTTTGGCTTTGTCGTTCATCATTTGAACAAAATTTTCTTCAGTTCCACCAAGATATTCAGCCATTGCTGTTACGCAGTCATTTGCACTAACAACTGCAATTGCCTTTAACATATCATTTACACTCAATGTTTCAGTAGTGTCTAGCCAAATTTGTGAACCACCCATATTAGCAGCATTAGTACTACACGGAATCTGAGTGTCTAGTGAAATCTTACCTGAATCTAAAGCTTCCATAATAAGTAAAAGACTCATTACTTTTGTGACACTTGCTGGATGTAATTTTTCATGAATATTATGTTCATATAATATTTGCCCACTGTTTTGTTCAATCAAAATTGCAGAAGCAGAATCTAAATTTAAAAAATTACCATCTTGCATTGAAGTTTCAGAATCAGCACTAGAAACTTCGATTGCTGGGTTTACAACAGTCCAAGTATAATCATTTATACTAAAACTAGGGAGCAAAATAGAACATAATATTATAACTAATAATATAAAAAAAGATATTTTTTCTTTCATAAAAAATTTTTCCTCCATTTTTATAAGTATATTCATAAAAATGGAAGATATAACTAAAAATTAATATAATAAAGTGATTTTTGAACCACTTTTTTTTACAAATCCTTCATCTATAAGAAGTTTTAATTCTCTCATCATAGCACTTCTGTCAATACTAAGATAATCTGCTAAGTCAGTATATGAATATGGAAGTGTAAATGATTTTCTTACAGAACGTTTAGATAACATATCAAAATAGGTCAAGATTTTTTCTCTAATATTTCTTTTTGTTAAAAGTTCAATACGTAAATTAAGAGAGATTATTTGATCAAGAAATAATTCACTTAGAGAATTAGTCAAAATTTTATGAAATTCACAATTACGTCTACACTTAGTAAAAAGAGTGTCATATGTAAAAAACAAAATTTCAGAATTTTTGCGTGCTACAACAAAAAGTTCATTATTAGTATTTGCAGGATAAAATACTTCACCAAAAATATCATCTTCAACAAAATGTCCAATAATTGTTTTATTACCATTAAAATCATATCTAACAAGGTCAACTTCGCCAGATAATACAATGCAAATTTGATTTCTCTTTTCTATATAGGTTGTAACAGTTTCGTTTTTTATAAATTTTCTTATTTGAACTTTTGTACAACTATGTTTAAAATTTTCTACAAAATTTTTTTTATCAAAATTAGTATCCATAAAAATAACCTCCAAAATCTTTAAAAACTAGTGCCACAGATGTTACAAAATTCGACATAATTATTGTACTAGTTGTTATGAAAATAATACAACAATTATATTCTATTTTTGTTGCATTTGCAACAGTTTTTTTAAAAAATAAATATATAATAAGGACATACAAATCAAACAAAAAATATTTAATAGATATACGCAAAATGGCTCTGCTTAAGGATTTGTACACAAGAAAGGAATGGGGTAAGATGAAAGTAATAAAAAGAGACGGAAGAACTATTGAATTTGATAGAGAAAAAATAGAAGTAGCTATTGAAAAGGCAAATAAAGAAGTAAGAGGAAAAGAAAAAGCTACAAAAGATGAAATTAATGAAATTATAGCTTATATAGAAGATTTAGGAAAAAAGAGAATGCTTGTTGAAGACATACAAGATGTTATTGAAGAAAAATTAATGGAACTAGATAAATATGAGTTGGCAAAAAAGTATATTGTTTATAGATATACAAGAGCATTAGTAAGAAAATCAAATACAACTGACGAATCTATTTTAGGACTAATCAAAAATGAAAACAAAGAACTTGCAGAAGAAAATTCGAATAAAAACACAATGCTTGCATCAACACAAAGAGACTATATTGCAGGAGAGGTCTCTAGAGACTTAACAAAAAGAATTTTATTACCAGAAAAAATATCAAAAGCCCATGAAGAAGGAATTTTACATTTCCATGATGCAGATTACTTTGTTCAACCAATATTTAATTGTTGTTTAATAAATATTGGAGATATGCTTGATAATGGTACTGCAATGAATGGAAAGATGATAGAAACTCCAAAAAGTTTTCAAGTAGCTTGTACTGTAACAACTCAAATAATAGCAGCAGTAGCAAGTAACCAATATGGAGGACAATCTGTTGACCTAAAACATTTAGGAAAATATTTAAGAAGAAGTCATGACAAATTCCAAAAGAGATTAACAGAAAAATATGGTGGTAAATTACCAAAGCAAACAATAGATGATATGATAAGAGATAGAGTAAAAGAAGAATTAGCAGCAGGTGTACAAACAATTCAATACCAAATTAATACATTAATGACAACAAATGGACAATCACCATTTGTCACATTATTCTTACATTTAGAGCCAGATGATGAATACATAAAAGAAAATGCAATGATAATTGAAGAGGTATTAAAACAAAGAATTCAAGGAATAAAAAATGAAGTAGGAGTATATGTAACGCCGGCATTTCCAAAGCTAGTATATGTATTAGATGAACACAACTGCTTAAAAGGAGGAAAATACGATTATTTAACAAGATTAGCTGTAAAATGTTCAGCAAAAAGAATGTATCCAGACTATATATCAGCTAAGAAAATGAAAGAAAATTATGAAGGAAATGTATTTAGTCCAATGGGATGTAGAAGTTTCTTAGTTCCATGGAAAGATGAGAATGGAAATTATAAATTTGAAGGAAGATTCAACCAAGGTGTAGTAAGTATCAACTTGCCACAAATTGCTATAATAGCACAAGGTGATGAGGATAAATTCTGGAAATTATTTGATGAAAGACTAGAACTTTGTAGAGAAGCATTAATGTGCAGACACTATGCATTATTAGGAACATCATCAGATATATCTCCAATTCACTGGCAAAATGGTGCAATAGCACGTTTGAAAAAAGGTGAAAAAATTGATAAATATCTAAAAGATGGATATTCAACATTATCTTTAGGATACATAGGAATATATGAAACAACAAAATTGATTAAAGGTGTATCACACACAACACCAGAAGGTCATGATTTTGCAATAAAAATCATGAAATATTTAAAAGATAGAACAAACTTATGGAGAAAAGAAACTGGATTAGGATTCTCATTATATGGAACACCAGCAGAATCTTTATGTTATAGATTTGCTCGTATTGACAAAGAAAAATTTGGAAGTATTCCAGATGTTACAGACAAAGGATATTATACAAATTCATATCATGTTGATGTTAGAGAAAAAATTGATGCATTCCATAAATTGAAATTCGAAAGTGAATTCCAACCATTATCAGCAGGAGGAGCAATTTCATATATTGAAGTTCCAAATATGAAAAATAATTTAACTGCACTTGAAGAAGTTGTTAAATTCATTTATGACAATATTCAATATGCTGAATTTAATACAAAATCTGACTATTGCCAAGTATGCGGATATGATGGAGAAATGATTATAAATGACCAAAATGAATGGGAATGCCCACAATGTGGAAATAAAGACCATAATAAAATGAATGTAGTCCGCCGTACATGCGGATATTTAGGAGAAAATTTCTGGAATGTAGGAAAAACTAAAGAAATCAAATCTAGAGTTTTGCATTTATAATATAATGATATATGAGAAAAACGGAATTTTATTTTAGTAAAGTTTCGTTTTTTTTATATAATATATATGGATTTAATTAATTGTTTACAATATCACATAGAAATATAAAATAAAAAATTAGCAAAAACACTTGACAAGTGCTAAAAAATATAGTATTATAGTATACGAAATTAGCAAACAGTCTAAGAGAGTGCTAAAACAAACTAACATTTCCTAGAAAAAGGAGGAAGAATAAATGTTAGATGAAAGAAAAAAAAGAGTATTGCAGGCAATTGTAGAAGAATATATTCAAACAGCAGAACCTGTAAGTTCAAATGCAATAATGAATCTAGAAGGTTTAGAATGTAGTAGTGCAACAATAAGAAATGAAATGGCAGAACTAGAAAAGATGGGATATTTAGAAAAACCACATACATCTGCAGGAAGAGTTCCATCAGCTAAAGGATATAGGTATTATGTAGATGAACTTTTGCAAGAAGATAAGATAACATTAGATGAAATAAAGTATATTAGCAAAAAATTAGAAACAAAAGTAAATGAAATGGAAGAAATAACTAAGATAGCATCAAGTACAATATCAGAAATAACACATTATACTACAGTTTCAATAGGACCAAGTTCAGATGTGCAAAAAATAGAAAATATCAAATTTGTTTTATTAAGCCACAGAATGATGATGGCGGTAATATTAACAGATTCTGGACTAATAAAAGAAACTATAATAAAGTTTGATGAAGATATTACAGAAAACCAAGTACAAACACTAAGTTATATATTTAATAATAAATTAAAAGGAGAACCTATAACAAAAATAGATAGGCCATTAGAAAAATATTTAGTGGAAGAAATGAGCTATAGCGTAAATTTAATAAAGCCAATTGTTGAACAAATGAAAAAAGTGGTAGAAGAAGAAAGTGTACACTTAGAGGGTGCAAATAGATTATTTGAATTGCCGGAATTTAATAGCTTAGAAGTAGCAAAAAATTTTGTAAACATATTAGATGAAAAAGATTTAATGGCAGATATGTTAAATACAGGATTTGCTAAGGACATAAACGTATATATCGGAGAAGAAAATGAAAAGGAAGAGTTAAAAGACTTTAGTGTAGTAACATTTAAACACCGAATAGGAAATAAAGATTTGGGAACAATTGGAATAATAGGACCAAAGAGAATGGATTATGCAAAAGTGATCTCTGTAATGAAGTATATTAGTAAAAAATTAAATAATACAGATGATTCAAAAGATGATATAAAATAAAAGAAAGAAGGTATAAAATGGATAAAGAAAAAAATGCTGAAAAAGTAGAAAATAAAGAAGAAAAAGATTGCATAATAGACCCAAAACAGCAAGAACTTGATGAGTTAAATGACAGATATAAAAGAGTTATGGCAGAATTCGAAAATTACAAAAAAAGAAGTAGCAAGGAACGTGAAACATTATATAATTCAATACTTGGAGATATTGTAGAAGTATTTTTACCAATAGTAGACAATCTTGAAAATGCATTAAAAGTTGAAACACAAGATGCTGAATATAAAAAAGGTATAGAATTGGTATTAAAACAATTTAAAGATGTTTTAAAAGCAAAAGGAGTTGAAGAAATTCCAGCAGTTGGAGAAACTTTTGATCCAAGTTTACACGAAGCAGTAAGTAGTATTCAAGATTCAGAGAAAAATGCACAAGAAATTGTACAAGAATATAGAAAAGGTTACAAGATAGGATCAAGAGTTATACGTCATTCTATGGTTGTAGTGGCTAATTAACATTAAAAGCACTAATCTGCACATTTTCAATAGCTATTGGAAACATCGATGTACCAACGTACGACTTCCGCTTACAATAGCTATTAAAAATGAACATCTCAGCACTTTTAATGTTAATTATAAAAAGTAAAATAGGTATTAATTTTAAAAAATATATAAAGTCAGCACATATCGTGAAAAAAAGCAATCATTAATTCACAAGAGAAGGAGATATATTTTATCTCTAGTGGATTTGACGAAATATTAAGATATGTACCCTGACTTAAAGTAAAAGAAAGGAAGTAAATTAAAATGGGAAAAATAATAGGAATTGATTTAGGAACAACAAATTCATGTGTAGCAGTAATGGAAGGAGGGGAACCAGTAGTAATACCAAACGCAGAAGGAAATAGAACAACACCATCTGTAGTTGCGTTCTCTAAAAATGGAGAAAGACTAGTAGGACAAATAGCAAAACGTCAAGCAGTAACAAATCCGGAAAATACTGTTATATCAATAAAAAGAAAAATGGGAACAAATGAAAAAGTTGATATAGACGGAGATAAATTTTCTCCACAAGAAATATCAGCAATGATATTACAAAAATTAAAAACAGATGCTGAAAACTATTTAGGACAAAAAGTAACTCAAGCGGTTATTACAGTACCAGCATATTTTAGTGACAGTCAAAGACAAGCAACAAAAGATGCAGGAAAAATAGCAGGACTAGAAGTATTAAGAATTATAAATGAACCAACAGCAGCATCATTAGCATATGGAATGGATAAAGAACAAGATCAAAAAATCATGATATATGACTTAGGTGGAGGAACATTCGATGTTTCTATACTAGATATTGGTGATGGGGTATTTGAAGTATTAGCAACAAATGGTAATACACATTTAGGTGGAGATGATTTTGATGAAGCAATAATCAAATACTTAGTAGATGAATTCAAAAAATCAAACGGAATTGACTTATCAACAGATAAAATGGCAATGCAAAGATTAAAAGAAGCTGCTGAGAAAGCTAAAATCGAATTATCAGGTGTTCAACAAACACAAATCAACTTACCATTTATTACAGCAGATGCAACAGGACCAAAACACTTAGATGTAACATTAACAAGATCAAAATTCGAAGAATTAATACATGACTTAGTAGAAGCAACAGCAGGACCAGTTAACCAAGCATTAAAAGATGCAG